>Ga0255342_1000110_pt1 | contig 147183 bp, 119 predicted proteins | sample wastewater_treat_3_FD_192416 | JGI IMG/M metagenome (GOLD analysis project Ga0255342, IMG submission 192416) | Wastewater microbial communities from Lulu Island WWTP, Vancouver, Canada - plant14 | ecosystem: Engineered > WWTP > Wastewater > Unclassified | place: Canada: Vancouver, British...
CCGTGCCGTGGGAACCCTGGGTGACGGACGTTACCTCGGCGTTGGGACCAAAGGTGTCGTTGTCAAGAACTTCCACAATGACAGGAACATCCTCGTCCGTAACAACCGCGTCGTTAAAGGCATCCTGAACCGGGTTGACCGTCACCGTGACCGTGGCCGTCTCGGTGTTGCCAGCAGCCGTCGTCACCGTGTAGGTGAAGCTGTCCGTGCCGTGGTAGTCCTCGCCCGGAGTGTAGGTCACAGTGCCGTCAGAGTTGATGACCACCGTGCCGTGGGAACCCTGGGTGACGGACGTTACCTCGGCGTTGGGACCAAAGGTGTCGTTGTCAAGAACTTCCACAATGACAGGAACATCCTCGTCCGTAACAACCGCGTCGTTAAAGGCATCCTGGACCGGGTGAACGATCACCGTGACCGTGGATTCCACGGTGCCGCCGTGTCCGTCAGATACTATGTAGCTTATGGTGTCCGTGCCGTGGTAGTCCTCGCCCGGGGTATAGGTTACTGTACCGTCAGGGTTGATGACCACGGTACCGAAAAGGGCCGTGGCAGAGATCACTGACAAGGGTTGCCCGTCGGGGTCCGAGGCGTATTGCAGGAGGTCCAATATCAAGGGTATGTCCTCATCGGTTTCGGCGAAACCCGGCACGGCTGAGGGAGGGCGGTTAGCCCACCCGCTCTGGGGCATCCTGTCCCATCCCGAATAGGGGTCCTCTATTTCGGAGCGCGGGAAGGGGTCCTTGCCCTCGGCATAATCGTAGCTGAAGCTTACGCGGGGGTTCCTCGTAGCCCGCGTGTCGAAGTGGAAGACTTCGTTGACATCACGAATATAGTCAAGCCCGGAATTATTCTCGTACTGGATCCTCCCGAGCCGTACGTGGGAGTGCCCCTCCTGTACTACGTCCTCTTCGACATCACTGCCAGGGGAGGAAGTCGAAGGAGCCGCGGTTTTTGCCGGCTCAAAATGGGCTGAACCCTCGGCTGGCAGGTCCGCCGGAGACAGCGCTACTGGCTCCGGGACCTCCACCGGGGCAGGGCCGCCCCCCACCGCCAGGGAAGAACCTTCCGACAGCTCGAAAGGATTACCGGCGGAGTCCATCATCAGGACCTGGCCGGACTTTACTATTATTATTTCTCCCTCGGGGATGAGGTCACCCTTCTGGATGGGGATCAGCAGCCTGTCTTCTGTCTGCCTGAAGGCCTCACCGGTTATTTTGACGACGGTTAATTTATTGTTGCCCATTATCTTCAACCTCCATGCCAAAATAGTCTTATTTTAAAGATGTATATGGGATCAGTGTTCTCGCAAAGCTTTTTCTTTCGCCCTGAAAAGGGGCTTGAGGATATAGGAGAGCACCGTTTTTTTCCCTATTACAACGTCCACTTGCGCGACCATCCCCGGAAGGATAGGCCTGTTTTGACCCAAGGTCGTTTTTGCCGTTTTTACCCTTACCGTGTAAAAAGTGCCGCCCCTCTCATCGACGATCGTGTCGGGGCTTATGTACTCCACTTTTCCGTCGAGTCCGCCGTAGATGGCGTACTCATAGGCGGTGAACTTCACCACCACATCCTGTCCCGGTTTGACGAAGGCCCTGTCGCTGGGGGAGAGCCTCGCCTCTATGACCAGTTCGTCCTCTTCGGAGACTACCTCCGCTATGGCCCCTCCCGGCATAACCACCGCCCCGACGGTGTTCACGAAGAGCCGCTTGACAACCCCCCTGGCCGGAGAGCGCACCTCGGACTGGGAAACCCTGTCCTCAAGGGCCTTGTTACCTTCGATGAGGCTTTCAAGGTTGGCCATCGTGACCGATAGTTCGTTGCTCCAGTTGTTTTTGTATCTCAGGCTGACCTCGCGGACCTGGCCTTCCGCTTCCGTTACGGAGGACTTGACCCTCGCAACCTGGGCCTTCGCCTGGTCCCGGTCTCCCCTCGCCCTGGCGACCTCCTTCTCCAGCCTCTTCACTTCGAGGGGGGATATAGCGCCGGACTCCAGTAAAGACCTGGTCGCGTTCAGTTCTTCCGTGGCCAGGTCAAAGGCCGAGGAGAGCTGCCCCAACCTGGAGGTGGATTCGACCAGTTCCTGCCGTCTTTGGGAGACCCTGTCCCTGCCGACGGAGATCGCCGAGTTTAGTTCATCCAGGCTCGTCCTGTAGAGCTGCCTTTCATGTTCCACCACGTTGGGGGCGGCTTCCGCCACTTCTTCCGGCGCCTGGAAGTCGTGTCCCTTGATAAGGGCCTCCAGTCGGGCGGCTTTTGCCGTGAGCGCCATTATTTGGGCCCTTCTTTCACCGAAGGAGGAGGTGAACCGGGTCGAGTCGATCTTGACTATGACGGCACCTTTTTCGACCAGGTCCGATTCCTTTACAAGGATCTCCTTTATTACTCCTCCGTCGACGGCCTGTATGAGCTGCGTCCCCGACGTGGGCGCCACCTTGCCCATTCCCCGGACGACGTCGTCGAGAGACGAGTAGGAAGCCCAGGCCAAAAGGAGAGCCAGCGTTACGAAGAGGCAGTAAATGATGATCCGGCTGCTTATTGGCCTTTGTTCCTCGATCGCCCATTCGGCGTCGGTCCCCCAGTCGTAGGGGCCGTCGGCCTCGCCGGAGAAGAGCCTGTTGAATATTCCGCCGGTGACCTTGTCCCCGACCTGTTCGGCCGCGGAGATAAGGCGCCCCGCGCGGTCAAACTCTTTTTCTCCGAAGGGGGCTGCCATCAGGCCGTCCTCCTTACCTGGCCCTCTTGGAGGGCCTTCAACACCTTTTCCTTCGGACCGTCGGCAACGATCTTCCCCCGGTCCATGACGATAAGCCTGTCCACCAGGCTGAGCAGAGGCGTGCGGTGGGTGGTGAGTATAACCGTTTTGTCCTTCACCAGCGCCGCCAGGTTCTTCTTTATGTGCTCTTCAATCACGTGGTCCATGGACGCCGTGGGTTCGTCCAGGACGAGGATCGGCGGGTCCTTGATGATCGCCCGGGCGATCGCCACGGCCTGTCTTTGCCCGCTGGAGAGGAAGCTCCCCCTCTCCCCTATGGGCATGTCAAAACCCTTGGGGTGGGTGTTGGCGAACATCTCCACCCCGCTGACCCAAGACGCCAGGAGTATTTCCCTGTCCGTGACGGCAGGGCTGCCGAAAAGAAGGTTGTCCTTCAGGTTGCCGTAAAAGAGCATTACGTCCTGGGGGACTACGCCTATGTTCTTTCTCAGTTCTGAAGGGTCGATCTGGCGGATGTCCCTGCCGTCGATCAGGATGCTCCCTTCCTGGGGCCTGAAGAGGCCGAGGACAAGCTTGTTGACGGTGGTCTTCCCGGAACCGATGGGGCCCAGGAGGGCGACCTTCTCGCCGGCGCCTATCGTGAAGGACACGTCGGAGAGGGCGGTGCTCTCCTGCCCGGGGTAGGTGAAGGAGACACCCCGGAACTGCACGGACCCACGGATCCGGGGCGTGCTTATGAACACCGAACCGGCGGGGCGTTCCGTCTCTTTTTGCATGATCTCGTCCAACGCCTTGAGGGACCGGGAGGCGGAATGGTACTGCATCAGGAGCGCCGCCACCCTGCCGATGGGGGCGATGGCCCTGGACGATAGCAGGTAGGTGGCGATGAGGCTCCCCATGCTGATGCTGTTGCTCATTATCAGGTAGACCCCTACTACCATGGTGGCTATGGAGGCGGCCATCTGTACCCACTGGACGGAGTTGACCACCGATGAGGAAAGCAGCCTCAGCTTGATGTTGGTCCTTTCCAGGAAAGCCACGGTCTTCTCCCACCTGGACTGGATGTGTCCCTCGGCTCCCAGGGATTTCACCGTCTCCATCGCCACGAGGCTTTCAATGAGGGTCGCGTTCTTGAGCGAACTGGCCCTGCTCGTGGTCTCGGAGAGTTCGCGCATCTGCCCCTGGACGAGGACGGCATGGAGGAGGATCAGCCCGGAAGCCACCAGGAGGGGGATGACCAGGGTCCAGGATATCATTGCGATGACCAGGAAAAAGAGGAGGGCGAAGGGCAGGTCGACGTAGGCGAGGACCGTGGCCGATGATATGAAAGAACGGACGCTGTCGAACCCCTGGATGCTGCCGGCGAAAGACCCCACCGAGGGGGACCTCTCTTCGCTCCTCATGTCAAGAACATGCTCCATCATTTCTCTGGAGAGTTTAACGTTAGTCTTTGCCGCGGCAAGGTCGACGAGGTACCCCCTCGTCATGTGTATGACGAAATCGGCCGTGATCATCACGAAAACGCCTATGGCCATCACCCACAGAGACTCGACGGCCCTGTTGGGCACGACCCGGTTGTACACGTTCATTACGAAAAGGGGCATCGAAAAGGCGATGAGGTTGCTCAGGACGGAGGCCACGATTATGTCGCGGTAGAGGTGGCGATGTTCGGAGATGACGCCCCAGAACCAGTGTTCCTTTTCCAGTTTTTTCGTGCGCACCGCCCTCTCGTCGAACTGGAACCGGGGGCGGGCGTAGATTGCGAAGCCGGTATAGCTTTCGCCCAGTTCTTCCAAGCCTATTTCCGTCTCGTCCGGGCCGACCTCGGGGAAGGCTACACGGGCTTTCCCGGCCTCTTTGTCGACGGAAAAGATCACGCAGCAGTTGTTCTCAGCGAGGATCAGGACGGCGGGGAACAGGACAGGGTTGAGCCTGTCGAGGGGAGTCCTCACAACCCGGGTCAAAAGGCCCGCCCTCTCGGCCGCCCTGGAAAAGAGGGAGGGCGTGAGCCGGCCGTTCTCAAGGGGCAGACCGGCCAGCAGCGTATCGACAGAGGCATGCACACCATGGAAACTCGAAAGGACCGATAGCGAGGCGGCTAGGGGGCCGCCCCGCAAGGTGTACTCCGGAACCTCTCCCGGCCTTTGCTCTTCGAGGGCAGGGCCGTTCATCCTTCGGGCTTCCGCTCCGGTGTTCCCCATGGATATCTTACTGGACCTTGTCTTTTACGATCTCCAACCGGATCTCTTCCGGCGACGGCAGGCTGTCACCAAAGACGTTAAAGTATTTCAGCAGCTGCCCCGAAGCCGCGAGGTACCTGGCCTTGGCTATCGTCAGGTTGGACTCGGCGTTCACATAGGCCCTGTTCGCCTGAAAATATTCGTTTTCAGCGTCGAGCAGGTCCAGGAGGCTTCTCCTTCCGGCCTCAAACTGTTTCCCATAGGCATTCCTGGTATGGTCGGCGTATTGCCTGTGCTGGTCGAGGCTTTCAAGCTGTTCGCTCAGGGTCCTGACGTCGTTGAAAGAGACGAGGGCTATCTGCCTCACGTCCCGTTCGGCCCTGTTCTTGTTCTCTTCCGATTCCTTCAGGAGTTCGCCATAGCGCTCGATGTCGGCCTTGTCAGAGCCGCCGTTGTAGAGGTTGTACCTCAGTATGAGCTCGACGACTCTCTTGTCCCTGTGGCCTCTCACGCCGTCGACGTCGTTCTCGAAATTGGCGCTGGCCCTGAAGTCCAGCCGGGGGCTCATTTTTGATCTCTGTTCGCTGACGGCGTAAGACATGGAGTTGACCTGCTCCTGGTGAGAGCAGACCAGGGGGTTGTCGGCCAGGATCTTTTCCATAGAGGAGTCGATCTCCCCGGGCAACGCCAGGTCGATGGCGCTCTTTTCCAACCCCTCCCCGGGGTTCTCACCGACGACCCTGACGTACTGGGTCCCGCTGTCATGCAGGTTGGATTCCTCGGTCATGAGATTGACTCGGGCGAGGGCAAGCCGGCCCTTCGCCGTCTCGAGGTTGACCTGGCTGTCGACCCCGGCGGCGGTCCTCTCCTGGACTTTGTTTTTGATCTCTTCGTGTCTTGCCATGTTTTCCCTGGCCATCTCCACGAGGGTCCTGTACCTTATCATGTCCTCGTGGCTCCTCAGGGCGGCCAGGGCAACCTGTTCCATCGATGAAAGGAGGTCATAGTAGCGCATTTTTTGGGCATGGCTCAGCTTCTTGACCCTGCTCGAGGTATAGTTTCCGTCGAAGATCATCTGGGTGAGGCTCAAAGAAACGCCGTTCCTGGTATATTCCTGGAAGTCGCGACCCGCGTAGCCTTGGCCGTCAAGGTATTCTCGACCTATGCCGGCGGTCAGGTCCAGACGGGGCCTGAACCCGCCCCGGGCCGAACCGAGTTCCCTCTCGGAAGCGCTGAAGGAGTACCATTTGGCAAGGACTTCAGGGTTAGTGGATATAGCTTTGAGCAGGGAGTCAACGGTGGTCACTTCCCTCGCTTCCGCCTGGACGCCCCCCAAAGTGAAACACAGGATGAATACTAAGGGGTAAAACCAATACTGAAGACTCTTTTTCGAAAATAGACGCACTTCGACCTACCTCCTAGCTTTCGAATTAAATGTATTGAATTTTTCGTTCCTGGAAAAAACAGGAACCTCCCAGTCGTTGATCAAAAGCCGCGTGCCCTCGCCGGATGGACCTTTAATGGAACCCGATGATACTTAAGACGATGTGCCGTCATACCGACGGGGGCACAAAACCGCAAAGGAACCGGCACAGCTGGTCAAAAAGAGCCTGTTGCCTGTGGTTGTACCGGAACTCCAATTCCTTCAGGTAAAGGGGGAAGAATCTCCCGGAAATGCCGTGATGCCTCATTAGCCTTTCCTTGGCAAAACTCCAGAAGCCTTCCAGCCCGTTTACGTGGTCCCTGCCGCCGGGATGGTTTTTTCCGTGACCCACGGCAAGATGGTTGAAACCGGAGTACAGGATCGAATCGTAGGCTTCAAAACGTTCGGCGCAAAGGACATTGCCGTGACGGCCCTTCTCGGCGGCCGAGCCGAGAAGGTCCTCGGCTTTGCATCCCGGGATGACCTGGATCACTACCTCACCGTCCCGGGAGGTCAGCCCGAAGACAGGGTCCTCCCACGACCCGCCGCTGCCTTGACGCCCGCCCCGGGAGAGAGGCCCGCCCGGTCCCATCATGATCGGAAGGAGCGACGGGGCATCCTCCCCGTGGGCGAGGATCGCCATCCTCAGCAACGTCACCACCCTGTGGGCGGTGTTATAGGCTACGCCGGCCTGACGGGCGATGACGCTCGCCGGTAATTCAAGTTCAAAGAGCTTGACCACCCGCAACCACTGGTCCGGGGCCAGGCGGCTTAAATTAATCCAGCGCCCGGAGAAGTCATGGTAAAGGTACTCGCAACGCTTGCATCTTCGCCGGCCGTCCCCAAGTTTCGTGAAGGACCTTGACCTGCACCGCGGGCAGAAACGTTGTTGGTTTTTAAAGCAAAAACCCAACAGGTATTTCCGAGCGGTGGATTCATTTTTGACAAGGTGCTCATAGGTTTCCAAATCGGCACACCTTTAATTTCAGCCACAGGAGTTAAGTGATCCTGCAGTTTAAAATGACGTTACAAAGAGGGATGATAGGGTACCCGGCAGGGTATGTCAAGCCCTTTTGGGCATTTTCTTTAAAATCATCTTGGATGACCGTTAATGAGCTGGAAGAAACCGCTGGGAAGGCCATGGAGATGAAAGCTAGAAGGTCTCTTCTTCCGCAAGGGGGGGTATCTCCAGCAGGCTTTGAGAGCTTTTTGATGGGGAAAGGGAAGGGCAAAGACCACTTCTTGGAAGGCGACACATTACGGCCGCCAAGGCAGCCTGTCATGTACCAGGGGCAACCACAGCAGTAGAATTCACTCCCATCTTATGGATCCACGTACGGTAAGGTAAAATGAGCCGGGTCAGCCTTTCGGGCCTCCGGTCCCCGTTTTACGCCGTCGCCCGCTCCTCCAGGGCCTTGCCGAAGGACCGGTAGGTCTCCTCGCCGAAGAGGAAGAAGACGACCTCCTTCAGGGAGGTGTCGGTCTCCTCCTGGAGGTAGAGGAATACTTCGTCGATCATGGCGTGGGCGCACTTGTCCACGGGGAACCCCCCCACCCCGGTACCAAGGGCGGGGAAGGCCACGCTCTGGATCTTGAGTTCGTCGCACTTGTAGAGGCTGTTCTGGGTGGCAGCCCTGATGAGGGCCTCGCTGGTGACGAGGTCGGGCCCCATGGCCGCGGCGTGGACCACGTACCGGGTCTTGAGGGCCCCGGCGGCGGTGACGACCGCTTCACCCGGCTCAATGGGCCCCTTGCCCAGGGCCTCCCTTTCGATAGACTCGCCGCCGAGTCTCTTGATGGCCCCCGCGACGCCGGAGCCCATCCAGAGGGCCGAGTTAGCGGCGTTGACTATGGCTTCCCCTTCGTAGCAGGTGATATCACCCTTGCGGAGCCGGATCACTGTTCCCCCGACGGTTCGCTCGGACACCATGTTCTCTCCTCCCAGCCCGTTTCATCCCGATGGGTCAGCGGGTCGGTCATGGTACTCTCCCGTAAAGCAATTATAAAGCAACGGCGGCTCAATAGGCCCTGGCGAACACCGCCAGCCTCGCCCCCGGACGGCCGGTGAAGAAACAGGTGCCCCGTTCCTCCTTGTCCATGGGGAAGCAGCGCGCCGTGGCTCCCGTCTCCTCCTTGATGGTCTTCTCCTCTTCCCGGCCGCCGGCGAAGAAAGCCTCGACGAAACCACCGCGGCCGCGGAATACCTCTTTGAACTCCCCAAAGTCGCCGACCCTGACGGTGTTCTTCTCCCGGAAAGCGAGGGCCTTGGCGAAAAGGTCCTGCTGGATCTCCTCGAGCAGCGCGGGCACCCTTTCCTCCACCTGGTCCCAGGAAATGTCCAGGCGCTCGCCGGTATCCCTCCGGACCGCCTGGAAAAGGCCCTTCCCGAACTCCTTCTCCCCCAGTTCCAGGCGCAGGGGGATGCCCTTCTGGAGGTTAGCGAAGAAGCGGTCGCCGGGCCTCAGGTGGAAGTCGGTGTCGACCCTGACGGAGCGCTTGCTGAGGAGGGTGTCGAGCCTTTCCGCCGCCTCCCGGGCCCGGGGAAGGAGTTTTTCGTCCACGAAGGACTGGTCGGGGCTTATGGGGATGATCACCGCTTTGACGGGCGCGACCCTGGGTGGCAGCACCAGCCCGTCGTCGTCGGAATGGGTCATCACTATGGCCCCGATGAGCCTCGTGGAGGACCCCCAGCTGGTGGTCCAGGCGTAGTCCAGTTCGCCCTCCCTGTTCTGGAAGGTGATGTCGAAGGCCCTGGCGAAGTTCTGCCCCAGGAAGTGGCTCGTGCCGGCCTGGAGAGCTTTCCCGTCGCTCATCATGGCTTCGCAGGAATAGGTGTTGTCAGCGCCGGGGAAGCGTTCGCCTTCAGACTTTTCGCCGGCCAGGATGGGGAGGCCCAGGACGTTCTCCATGATGTCCCGGTAGACACCCAGCATCTTCAGGGTCTCCTCCATGGCCTCCTCGCTGGTGGCGTGGGCGGTATGCCCTTCCTGCCACAGGAATTCGGAGGTCCTGAGGAAGAGCCTGGACCTTTTCTCCCATCTCATCACGTTGCACCACTGGTTGATGAGGATGGGCAGGTCCCTCCAGGACTGGACCCACTTGCTGTACATGTGGCCGATGACCGTTTCGGAGGTGGGGCGGATTATCAGCGGCTCTTCCAGTTCCTCCCCGCCGGCGTGGGTCACTACGGCGCATTCCGGCGCGAAGCCCTCGACGTGCTCGGCTTCCTTTTCCAGGAAGGACTGAGGGATGAGGAGCGGAAAATAGGCGTTGACATGGCCGGTCTCCTTGAAGGCCTCGTCGAAGTGCCCCTGGATCGACTCCCACAGGGCATAACCGTTGGGCCTGATGACCATGCAGCCCCTCACGGGCGCGTAATCGGCCAGTTCCGCCGTCTTGATCACGTCAAGGTACCACTGGGAATAGTCCTCTTTCCTGGGAACGATGTTGCGTGCCATTCGTCCTTCCTCCTCATCCCGTCGCGCCTTGCCGGCGCCCCTCCAGGTATACCGCACATTTTAGGCACAAAAGGGAGACGGGGCAAGGCGAAGCCCTCCTTCACCCCTCTATGGGCGTTCAGGGAGCCGCGGGAAAGGACAAAAGCACCAGGAGGATATATAATTACCCTTGTAAAGGAGCGCAATTCCACCCCTTCCCCCTGTCTTCCTGTCCCCCGCCGGAGGTGATGAAAAGGCGCTGGAACCAGGAAAGAAAAACGAGAGAGAAAGCCGAAAACCCGTGAGCAATTGAAAGGAGTGGGATTGAATTGGCTGGAAAGAAGAAGATCCCCCTTGTCTGGAAGATCGCGATCGGTTTCGTGGCCGGCATCCTTGCCGGTGTGGCTTTCGGCGAAAAGATCTCAGTCATCGCCCCTGTCGGCACCATCTTCATATCGCTTTTGCAGATGCTCGTCGTCCCCCTGGTCTTCTCGAGCCTCGTGGTGGGCACGGCTTCGATCGGTGACCCCCTATCCCTGGGCAGGGTGGGCATCAAGACCCTGGTCCTCTACCTGGTCACCACGGCCATCGCCATAGCCATCGGGCTCACCCTGGGCAATATCATCAACCCGGGCGCGGGGATGGGCTTGGGGGCCGACCTCTCGGCCTTCCAGATACCGACCCCGCCCAAGATCGGCCAGGTCATCATAGATCTTTTCCCGAAGAACCCCGTGGCCTCCATGGCGCAGGCCAACATGCTCCAGATAATCGTCTTCGCCCTCTTCCTGGGGATGGCCGCGATCTTCGCCGGTGAGAAGGGCAAACCCCTCATCAACGTCATGGACTCCCTCGCGGAGACCATGTACAAGTTGACGGGCATGGTCATGCAGGTGGCACCCTACGGCGTGTTCGCCCTGATCGCCACGACGGTGGCGAAGTACGGGATATCGGTGATGGCACCCTTCGGAAAGGTCATCTTCGCCGTTTACCTGGGCTGCTTCCTCCACGCGGCCATCGTCTACTCGGGGCTTCTCACCATCTGGGCACATTTTTCGCCCCTGCGCTTCTTCAAAGGCGTTCAGGAAGCGTCGATCATGGCCTTCGTGACCCGTTCCAGCGGGGCGACGCTCCCCGTCAACATGAGGGTGACCCAGGAGAACCTGGGGGTCTCCGAGAAGATCGCCTCCTTCGTGCTTCCCCTGGGGGCCACCATCAACATGGACGGCACCGCCCTGTACCAGGGCGTATGCGCCCTCTTCGTGGCCCAGGCCTTCGGGATCGAACTATCCATAGGGGCCCAGCTGGGGATCCTGCTGACGGCCACCCTGGCCTCCATCGGAACCGCCGGCGTGCCGGGGGCGGGGCTGATCATGCTGACCCTGGTCCTCACCCAGGCCGGGCTGCCGGTGGAGGGCGTGGGCCTGCTGGCGGGGATCGACGCCGTGCTGGACATGGCCCGGACGTCGATCAACATCACCGGTGACGCCGCGGTGGCGGTCGTGGTGGCGAAAACGGAGGGTGAACTCAGGGATGTCACGAAAACCGCTTAAGGTCCTGGGCGTCCTCGGAGGCATGGGCCCCGCTGCGACGGCGGAGTTCCTGCGCCTGCTCGCCGAATTGGCCGGGGCGGAAAGGGACCAGGACCACCCCAAGGTCCTCCTCTTTTCGAACCCCCAGGTTCCGGACAGGACCGAGGCAATTTTGTGGGGCGGGGAAGACCCCGCCCCACCTATCCTCGACGGCCTAAGGAGGATCGAATCCTGGGGCGCCGACCTGCTGGCGGTCCCCTGCAACACGGCCCATGTGTTCATCGACCGGTTCCGCGAAAAACTGAAGGTCCCCCTGGTCCACATCGTCGAGGAGACCCTGGAGCGGGCCCGCCGGAGGAGCCCTGAAGGGGCCTGGCTCACCGCTACGATGGGGACCGTCGCTTCGGGGATCTACAGCCGCGAGGCCCAGAAGTATGGTTACGAACTGCTCCTCCCCGGCCCGGACATCCTGGAGGAGCTGCAGGAGGCAGTGACCCTGGTCAAGGCCAACCAGTTGGCCCGTTCGGGGGCGGCCATGGCGGAAGCGGTCGGCCGCCTCAAGTTGCAAAGGGACCTCCCCGTGATCGGGGCCTGCACCGAGCTGCCCCTCGCTTACGAGGCCTCGGGGCTCGACCCCTGCGGGATGATCTCCAGCCTCGGATCCCTCGCCGAAGCCTGCCTGGAAAGGATCTACTCCCCGTCCTGACCGGGAGGGTCCTTCGGGGCAGACCGCTTCTTCCCGCCCCTGGAGAGGCGGGTCAAGCTTTCCCAGTTCCCCCTGAGCCAGGAGACGACGGTGGGGATGATGGTCTCCGAAAGGTTGATCTTGTGGCTGTGCTTGTCGACGGCCACCTTCTCCCCAGAAAATTGGAAAACCCGGGATTTGGGCCGGGCCAGGATCTGGCTTGGGTAGATGCTCCTGTGACCGCTGATGGCGAAGGAGATGATGCATGCCACCGCCGCGAAGGAGGCTATCCCTCCGCCGAAAAGTTCCGTGGCCATGATCGTGGCGGCGATGGGGGTGTTGGCCGCGCCGGCCAGGACCGCCACGAAGCCTATGGAGCTGAACAGGGAGAGGTCGAGGTGAAAGAGGGAGGCGAAAAAGGAGCCGGCGCCGGCGCCGACGAAAAAGGTCGGCGTCAGGATGCCGCCCGTCCCCCCGGCGGCGAGGGTGACGCCCGTGAAGAAGGATTTGACCAGGAAGGCTCCCCCCTGGACCGGCTCCCCTGAAACGGCGGCCTCGATGAATTCCGTCCCCAGGCCGAAGTAACGGGTACCTAACAGCAGCGAGAGCAGCAGCAGCGCCACGCCGCTCCCGAAGGCCTTGACTTCGGGCCTCGCCGTAATTCCCTTGAGATACCTCTCCGTGACCGATACGATCTCGATGTGGATCAGGGCCACGAGGCCGAAGAAAAGCCCCGACAGGGCCACCCAGGCGAGGCTCGAGCTCGCCAGGGCCGGGAAGGCCGCCAGGCTCTGGTCGGCGTAGTGGACCCCCAGGTGGGCGGCCGTCTGGAAGGCCACGATACCGCTGATGAAGGCGGGGAGCATCACGTCGTAATAGACCTGGCCTATGTAGAGGACCTCGAGCCCGAAGATGGCCCCCGATACGGGTGTCCCGAAGATGGCCGAAAACCCCGCCGAGATGCCGCAGACCACCAGTTTTTTCCGGTCCGCGTCGTTAAGCCTCAGCAGGCCGGCCATCGCAGAGGTCAGGCCCGCGCCTATCTGGGCGCAGGGCCCTTCCTTGCCCGCCGACCCACCCGAAGCGATGGTGATTATCGTTGCGGCCAGTTTCACGGGGACCGTGGGCAATGAAATGCGCCCCGACCGTTGGTGGACGGCCTCGATCACCTTCTCGGTCCCGTGGCCGGCCGCCTCCGGCGCCAGCGTCCTGACGGTGAAGACGCTGGCCACGAGGCCGAAGGGCAGGAGCAGCACCCTGAAACGGCCCAGGAGGCCGGCCGCCCCGATCCCTTTCCCAAGGAGAAGGAGGAAAACGGCCGCGGCCGCCCCCACCACAACTCCCGCGGCGACGGAAAGCACCGCCCACTTCACGAAGGCGTACCCGAGGACCAATTCCTCCCTGGCGACATCGCTGAACCAGCGCCTCATGACCTCTCGGCGCCCATCCCCTCTCTCATGACCCGATCAACCTCTCTTTCTCACAGGATTCACAGACACGCGGCACCGGGGCGGGCGCCGCGTTTTGGATGACCCCCGGCGATGGTGGGGGTTCAGTCTTTTCTCCGGATCCGGGCGGAGTCGTCGCGGCCGACGCGGCGGAGGACGAGGCTCCATGCGGCGAGGTCGTCAACGCTCCTGGGGGGGACAAGAAGGCCCCTGGGGATGAGCCGCTGCAATCCCCTGGGGGGGTGGATCTGCCAGTAGATCGCCCTCCCCCTTTCCGATGAATATTCTTCGGGGACCTGTTCAACCCGGAGCCCCGCGGAGACCAACCTCTTGACGCAGGCGGCGCTCCCAGTGCCGGAACCGACGATGACGAAGCCGGGGAAGGTGCGGCTGTCTTCGGCATCGGACCTTTCGATGGCACTTTCGTCCAGGTAGGTGAAGTCCCCCTCCAGGACCGCCGCAGCCCAGGCCTCGAGCTCACCCAGGGCGGAAACGCCCGATAGGAGGAGGTCGCCCGAATCGGTGGTGACGGCCCATCCGAACTTGTCGGTCCCGGGGTCGACGGCAATGAGCATCTCAAGGGCCCTCCGTCGTCGAAGCCCACCGCGGGTAGAGCCACATCCACTGCCCGGGGTGGCGTGCTATCCATTTGCCCAGGGTATCGTTGCACAGTTCCAGGGAGGCCTCCACCTTCTCGCCGAAGGGGGCCCCCCCGGCCTCGCCCAGGGCTGGCTCGATGTAAAGGTCGTGGCGCACGCCATCGGGCCGGCGGACGATGAAAAGGGGGACCACGGCGGACCCTATCCTGTCGGCCATCTTGACCGGTCCGAAGGGGGTGCTCGCCGGCACGCCCATGAAAGGGACCACGATGCCATCGTCGCCGAAGTCCTGGTCGAGGAGCACACCCAGGATCTCGCCTTTCTTCAGGCAGCGGACGGCGCTCTTGAGGTCGAACCCCCGGCTCATGGTCTTCACACCGCAGGATGAGCGCAGGGATACGACCAGGTCCGTTATACGGGGGTCCCGCTGCTCGGCGCCGATGGCGTTCATGGGGTAACCCTTCAAGGCGAGGGCAGCGGCGGCGAACTCCCAGTTCCCGAAGTGGGCCGTCAGGGCTACGACCCCCTTCCCTTTCGCCAGGGCTTCCTTGAGGTTCTCCTCGCCGTGGATATCGATATAGTCCATGAGCCCCGGGCAGAGTGAGGGGAGCCGGAGCGCTTCGGCCAACCCTCTCCCCAAGTTGCGGTAGGACTCTTTCACGATGGCCCTGGCCGTGGTCACACCGACCTGGAGGACCCTGACGCACCTGGCCTCGGCACGATCGACCCTGGCCCGGCTGAAGAACCACACCAGCACCCCCACCCACTCACCGAGCCTCACCGCGAGGCCGTGGGGCGCCCTGTTAACGATCCACCCGAAGCCCTGGAGCAGGCGCCAGGTGACATCCTGGGACAGTTTCAAAGGCGGACCTCCTCACAAGAGGATGAACGATCGGCATCCTTGACGGTATACCATCATCTGTTAAACTCATTTTAGTCTAGCACAAAATTAAAGGGGGCATCGGCCATGTTCAGAAAGATCCTCTTCCCGATCGATCTTTCGGACCTGTCGCGAAAGGGGCTGGCCTGGATGGCCCGGAACGTGGCCGACCCGTCCTCGGAAATGGTCCTGGTCCACGTCCTCGAGCCCATAGTCGGCATGGACACGGGCCCGATGGTCCACAAGGCGGAAAGGTCAATAGGCGTCATCGAGGCGGAACTCACTTCCATCGGCATCAGGAACAAGTCCTTCGTCGTGGTCGGAGACCCCTACGAGATACTGCCGGAGATAGCCCATTCCGAGGGGTGCTCCCTGTGCGCGCTTTTCGCCGACCGGGAGGACGTGGTGGTGCCCTCCCTGCGGCTCATGGCCATGCCCCACCTCGTCTTCAAGGCCTCGGGCGGCGTCATGCCCCCACCCGACCCTTTCCGCAGGATAACGGTCGCGGCGGACCTCTCGCCCACCAGGACCGACGTCGTCTTCAGGGAACTGAAAAAGCTCCTGGCCGGCAGGGTCGTCCCAATGACCATCCTGCACTCCCTGTTCATGGAGGACACCCTCACCTCGACCGAGATGTTCCAGGCCGCCGCCGCGGCGCTGGAGGAGGTGCGGGCGTCGGTGGAAAAGTGGAACCCCGGGACGGGGGCCGAGGTGCTGGGCGGTCACCCCGAGGTGGAGATCCTCCGCAGGGTCGAGAAGATCAAGCCCGGTATGCTCGTGGTGGGGCTTTCGGTCCACGGGCACTTCTGGGAACTCATCGTCGGAAGCACCGGCGAAGCCATCATAGAGCGGTCGCCCTGCCCCGTCCTGGTTATCCCCTCCTGAAGCCCTCCCTTCAGGGGCGCTCCCTGGAGACGGCCTCCATCTCCTGCAGTATGCGGAGGATGGCCGAGTCGGCGGCCATGAGCCCTTCCTTGCTGAAATCGCCCACGTTCTTCGCCGTCACGGCGAAGTCGGAGGATATCATCCCCTGGTCCCCCGGGTCTTCGAAACCCTGGAGGACGAGCAGCGCTGCGGTGCACGCCTCGGCCGCGGCGGTGCCCACCTTGATGGCGCAGGATCCCTTGGCGCCGTCGCACACCATCCCCTGGAGGGAGGATAAAAGCAAAGCGACCGATATCTCGGCCTGCCGCGGGGTACCCCCGCCAAGCCGGACCAGCGCTGCCGCCGCCCCAGCCCCGGCGGCGATGGCGCAGCCGCACACGGGGGTCAAGCGCCCGGTGTGGGCCTTGATGAAACCCGTCACGAGGTGGCTCAAAGCGAGGGCCTCCGCCAACTCCCTGTCGGACTTCCCCCAGGCGCGGGCCACCACCGAGGGGGGGACGATGGCGGTGATGCCGTGGTTGCCGCTCCCGGCGCTGCTCATGACGGGCCAGGGGCCGCCGGCCATCCTTACGTCGGCCGCCGCGGCGGACCAGGCTTTCACGATGTGGACCAGGTTGTCCATCCCCTCCAGGGCCAAAAGGCTGAAACCTATGCCCAGGCCCCAGGGCCTGGAGAGGCCCTGTTCCGCTACATCCATGTTCATCCTGGAACCTTCGAGGAGGAACCGGACATCCTCGTCTTCCAGGCGCCCGGCGAGTTCCCAGAGGCCCTCCATGTCCTCGCCGAGCAGTTCCTCGATATAAGGAAGCCGCCCGCCGCCGTCGGAGTCGGCCTCGAGGAGCCTTTTTACGACCCGCCCGTTCTTCCTCACCTGGACCACCCTGTCGTGCCTGCCCGAAATGATCACGGTGACGGTCCCGCTCTCATCGACCAGCTCGACCTCGACGTAGACAGAGGGGACGTCGGTGACCACCGTTTGGGTCACCACCCCGGAATCGACCAGTTTCTTCGCGGCTTTCACGTCCTCGGCGGTTACACCATCAAGGGCCATCAGGCCCTTCTCCGGGTCGCCCTTCAGGACGCCGAGGGCCGCGGCGAGCAAGTTCCCCGTGCCGCCCCCCGTGCCGGGTATGCCGGCATGGAGGCCGTTCTTGAAGATGTTGGGGGAAAGCCGGAGCGTGATGGACCGTACCGGGCCCCCGCCATGCTTGGCCGCCCAGGAAGCGGCCAGGGCGACGGCGCCCGGCTCGGTACAGCCCAGGGCCGGTTTCACCTCGTTTGACAGGAACGTCCTTATATCCAATAGAGAGACCTCCCCTTAGGAATTTGTAGTCGACATCACATTTTTACATCAAAGGCCCCCGGGCAACAAGGCCGGCGGGTCACATCGACGGGGCGAAAGAAGCGCGGGACCCCGAAGGGCCCCGCGCTGGAGGGGTTGTTTTTCAAAGGACCGGTGAAAACGGTCTCCCTAGTTGAGCAGGAGGGTGAGGAAGGTACCGGCCGCCACGGCCGTCCCTATGACCCCCGCGACGTTGGGTCCCATGGCGTGCATGAGGAGGAAGTTCCCCGGGTTCTCGCTGGCGCTTATCCTCTGGACGACCCTGGCCGCCATGGGCACGGCCGACACCCCGGCGGCGCCGATCATGGGGTTGATCTTGCCTCCCGAGAGGACCTTCATCAGCTGGCCGAACAGAACCCCGCCGGCCGTGGAGAAGGCGAAAGCCACCAGGCCCAGGGCGATGATCTTTATCGTGGCCGCCGTGAGGAAGCTCTCGGCGCCCATCGTGGCGCCGACGGAGAGCCCCAGCAGGATCGTGACGGTGTTGAGTATCTCGTTCTGGGCGGCCTGGTTCAGCCTTTCGGTGACGCCGCACTCTCTCAGGAGGTTGCCGAACATCAGGAGGCCGATCAGGGGCACCGAGGCGGGCAGTATGAGCCCCGCGGCGACGGTGCTGACTATGGGGAAGAGGACCCTTTCCCTTTTGCTGACGGGGCGCAGGGTGTCCATCCTGATGGCGCGGTCCTTCCTGGTGGTGAGCAGCTTGATGACGGGCGGCTGGATCAGCGGCACCAGGGACATGTAGCTGTAGGCGGCCACCGCCACGGCCCCCAGGATCTGCGGGGCCAGTTTCATTGTCGTGTAGATGGCCGTAGGCCCATCGGCCCCGCCGATTATCCCGATGGAAGCGGCTTCGGGGACCGAGAAGCCTATCATCATGGCGCCGAAGAGGGCCACGAAAACCCCAAGCTGCGCGGCGGCCCCCAGGAGGAAGGTCAGGGGGTTCGCCAGGAGGGGCGAGAAGTCCGTCAGGGCGCCTATGCCCATGAAGATGATCACGGGGTAGATCTCGTGCTCCGTCCCGTAAAAAATGTACCGCAGGAAGCCGCCCTGGTCCATGATCCCGGAGAGGGGCAGGTTGACCAGCAGGCAGCCCGTCGCTATGGGGACCAGGAGAAGGGGTTCGAACCCCTTGCCGATGGCCAGGTAAAGCAGGATACAGGCCACCACGAGCATTATCACGTTTCCGGTGGTCAGGCCCATGAACCCCGACTGTTCCAGGATCTCCGCGAGGGCCTTAATGACAAGTCCCATATTGAACCTCCCCTTCGAGGACCTTCAAGTCCTAGCCGATCACGAGAAACACGTCGCCCGTGTTCACCGGGGAACCGTCGGACACCTTGATCTCCTTCACGGTCCCGGCGGAAGGAGCCTGGATCTCGTTCTCCATCTTCATCGCCTCGAGGACGAGCAGAACGTCCCCGGTGTTGACGGCGGCGCCGACGCTGGTGAGCACCCTCAGCACCTTACCGGGCATGGGGGCGACCACGGGGGTGTCTCCGGCTGCCGCCGGCGCAGGAGCGGCTGCCGGGGCCGGGGCTGGGGTGGGAGCCGGGGCGGCTGCAGGTGCGGGAGCCGCGGCGGGAGCAGTCGCTGGGGCGGGAGCCGATGCCGTGGAACCGACATCCTCCACTTCTACTTCGTAGGCGACCCCGTTGACGGTGATCCTGTATTTTTTGGCCATGGCTTGGTTCTTCCTCCTTGTTTTTTATCTAATGATCGAACCATTTTTTAAGTGCCGTGAGGCGTGAATCGTGAATCGTAAGTGCCGTGAGTCGTGAATCGTGAATCGTGAATCGTAAATCGTGAATCGTGAATCGTGAATCGAAAAACTTGAAACAAAAGACGGGAATCGGGAATCGTGAAGCAGAAAACGTGAAGCGAAACCTTCCACGGTTCACGTAATTACTCGAATCCCTCCAGGAGGTCCATCCTGCCGGCCATCTTCCAGGCGGTGGGTTTACCCCGGCCGATGACCTCCAGGGGCCTCAGCGTCAGGGGTCTCCCGATGCCCGAAGCCGCCAGGGCGGCCGCTATCACGGCGGCGGTGACGTTCTTGTCGGGGCCGGCGGACGCCGTCGAGGCGGGAGGCGCCGGCGGAGCCGGTGAGGCCTTCGGCCCGGGACCGGCCGGTTTCGACGGCTTGCGCTCGGTGACATTGGCGAGGTATCGGATCGCCATGATGGTGAGCGTGAGGGCCATCAGCACGGTGAAGACCGTGGAGAAGGCTATCAAGGCCAGCGCAATGGGGCCGCCTATCCCGTGGGAAAACTGTTCGGCGATGCGGGCTGTTCCCATGTCCATTACCCCCTAGTGCGGCATGACGCCGTGCTTGCGTTTCGGGCGCTGCTGGCGCTTGCCCTCGCTCTGGACAAGGGCCCGGTAGATCTCGGTTCGGGTCTCCTCGGGGAGGATCACCCTGTCCACGAAGCCCCTCTTGGCGGCCTGGTAGGGCGTGGCGAAGGCCTCCCGGTACTCCTCGATCTTCTGCGCCCTGAGGGCCTGGGGATCGGGGGAACCTTCGATCTCCCTCCTGAAGATTATGTTGGCGGCGCCCTCTGCCCCCATGACGGCTATCTCGGCCTGGGGCCATGCGAGGACCACGTCAGCACCGAGGTCCTTGCTGCACATGCCCAGGTAGGCCCCGCCGTAGGCCTTGCGGAGGACCACCGTGATGAGGGGCACCGTGGACTCGCTGTAGGCGTAGAGCATCTTCGCGCCGTGCCTGATGATCCCCCCCAGTTCCTGGTTCTTGCCGGGGAGGTAACCAGGAACGTCGACGAAGGTGACGATGGGGATGTTGAAGGCGTCGCAGTATCGGATGAACCGGCTGGCCTTGTCGGAGGCGTCGATATCGAGGCAGCCGGCCATTATGGCGGCCTGGTTGGCTATGACCCCCGCGACATACCCTCCGACGCGCATGAAACCGGTGACGATGTTTTTGGCCCACATGGCCTGGACCTCGAAGAACTCGCCGTCATCGGCGATCCTGGTAAGAACGTCCTGGACCCTGTAACCCTTGTTCGGGTTGGTCGGGACAAGGTCCCTCAGGCTTTCGTCGGTGCGGTAGGGGTCATCGCCGCTGTCGTAGAAGGGCGGCTCCTCCATGTTGTTGGAAGGTAGGTAGGAGAGCAGCTTTCTTACCTGGGCGAAGCACTCATCCTCGGTGGTGGCGAAGAAGTGCGCGTTGCCGGAGATCTGGTTGTGGGCCATGGCCCCTCCGATCTGCTCGCTGGTCACGTCTTCGCCGGTGACAGCCTTGATGACGTCGGGCCCGGTAATGTGGAGGATGCCTATCTTGTCGACCATGAAGATGAAGTCGGTCAGCGCGGGACTGTACACGGCGCCTCCTGCGGTGGGGCCCAGGATGAGCGATAACTGGGGCACGACGCCGCTGGCAACGGTGTTGCGGTAGAAGATGTTGCCGTAACCGCTCAGACTGTCGACGGCTTCCTGGATCCTCGCACCGCCGCTGTCATTCAGCCCCAGGACGGGGACCCCGTTCTGCATCGCCAGGTCCATGACCTTGCAGATCTTCCTGGCGTGCATCTCGCCCAGGGAACCTCCTATGACGGTGAAATCCTGGCTGTAGACGTAAACCAGGCGCCCGTCGACGGTCCCGTAGCCGGTGACCACGCCGTCGCCGGGGTAGGTCTTTTTTTCCATCCCGAAGTGTATGCACCGGTGTTCGACAAAGGTATCGAGTTCGACGAAACTCCCCTCGTCGAGAAGCTTGTCGATCCTCTCCCTCGCCGTCAACTTGCCCTTTTCGTGCTGCTTCGCGACGGCCTTTTCGCCGCCCCCCGCCTCGGCTTCCTCACGGAGCCTGACCAAGGCCTCGCAAAGTTCACCGATCGTCCTCTCAGACATCTCTTTTCCTCCCTTTTGCTTATTCCCGTTATCGGCCGCTATCCAACCCTGGACGTTCGCTCAGTTCCAGCAGCACACCCCCCGCCGTCTTGGGGTGTACAAAGGCTATCCTCGCGCCCCCCGCCCCGTATCTCGGCTTCTCGTCGATCATCCTGAGGCCGAGGGCCTTCATCTTCTCGAGGGCCTCCTCCAGATTCTCGACCCGGATGGCGAGGTGATGGATCCCCTCACCCCTTTTTTCGATGAACTTCGCTACGGGGCTTTCAGGGTCGGTGGCCTCGAGGAGTTCCACCTCGGTGTCGCCGAGGGGCAGGAAGGCCGTCCTGACCTTCTGCTCCGCCACTTCTTCGACCCCCGTGCACTTGATCCCCAGCGATCGCTCCCAGAACTTGAGAGCTTCGTCGAGGCTGGCAACGGCTATGCCGATATGATCTATCGCTGTTGGCTTCATGATGACCCTCCGATCTGGGGCGAGGGAGACCCTCTCCCGGTCTTTCCCTAGGATTCAGCGGCCCTCTTCTCCCGGACTTTGCTCTCGAGCCACTCTATGCAGGTGCTCGTGGGGGTCCCGGGGCCGAAGACAGCCCCGACTCCCATCCCGGTCAAGCCGGGTATATCACCCTCGGGGATGACGCCTCCACCGAAAAGTATAATGTCCTCGGCGTTCTTCTCCTTCAACAGCCGGATTATCTCACGGAAATAGTGCTCGTGGGCGCCGCTCAGGATGCTCACCCCGATGGCATCGGCGTCCTCCTGGATGGCTGTCTCCACGATGCTCTCCGGTGTCTGCCTGAGCCCGGTGTAGATGACCTCCATGCCGGCGTCCCTGAGAGCCCTGGCCACCACCTTGGCCCCCCTGTCATGACCGTCGAGGCCGGGCTTGGCCACGATAACACGGATCTTCCGTCCCTTCATTTGCCGTCCCTCCCGACACCAGGCGTCCCCTAGAGGACGATATTCTCCCTGTATTCGCCGAACTCCTCGCGAAGGACGCCGCAGATCTCGCCCTCCGTAGCGTAGGCCTTCACCGCGTCGATGATGGCCGGCATGAGGTTGACCCCCTCGTCGCGGGCGGCGGTCCTGACCGCTTCGAGGCGGTTGCCGACCAGAACGTTGTCCCGCCCCTGCTTCATGACCTTCAGAGCCTTCACCTGGTCCTCGCCGACGGAGGGGTCCACCCTGAGCAGTTCCCGGGCGCCGCCTTCCTCATCGACCTGGTACTTGTTGACGCCCACCACGACGCGTTCGCCGCTCTCGACGGACCTCTGGTACTGGTAGGCCGCGTCCTGGATCTGCTGCTGGGGATAGCCCCTCTCGATGGCCGAGAGCATGCCGCCCATTTCTTCGATCTTGTCGATGTATTCCAGGGCCTGGCGCTCGATCTCGTTCGTGAGGGCTTCGACGGCGTAGCTCCCGGCGAGGGGATCCACCGTCGAGGTGGCTCCGGACTCGCAGGCGATGATCTGCTGCGTCTTGAGCGCTATGCCCACGCTCTTTTCCGTGGGGAGAGCGAGGGCCTCGTCGAAGCTGTTGGTGTGGAGGGACTGGGTCCCTCCCATGACGGAGGCCAGGGCCTGGATCGCTACGCGGACGATGTTGTTCTCGGGCTGCTGGGCCGTGAGGGTGCTCCCCGCCGTCTGGGTGTGGAAGCGGAGCATGAGCGCCTTAGGCTCGGTGACGCCGGCCCGCTCCTTCATGAGCCTCGCCCAGAGCCTCCTGGCGGCCCGGAACTTGGCCACCTCTTCGAGGAAGTCGTTGTGGGCGTTGAAGAAGAAGGAAAGCCGCTGGCCGAAGACGTCGGGGTCGAGCCCGGCGGCCACGGCCGCCTGGACGTAGGCCATACCGTCGGCCAGGGTGAAGGCCACTTCCTGCGAAGCCGTGGAGCCGGCCTCTCTTATATGGTATCCCGAAATGGATATGGTGTTCCACTTTGGAACATTGTCGCTGCAGAACCCGAAGATGTCGGTGATGAGGCGCATGGAGGGTTTTGGGGGGAAAATATAGGTGCCGCGGGCGATGTACTCCTTGAGGATGTCGTTCTGGATCGTGCCGGACAGTTCCGACGCCGGCACCCCTTGCTTTTCGCCGACGGCGATGTACATGGCCATGAGGACCGCCGCCGGGGCGTTTATCGTCATCGACGTGGAGACCTTGGCCAGAGGAATTTCTCTGAAGAGGGTCTCCATGTCGGCCAGGCTGTCGATGGCGACCCCAACCTTGCCCACCTCGCCCCTCGCCATGGGGTGATCGGAATCGTACCCTATCTGGGTCGGGAGGTCGAAGGCTACTGAGAGGCCCGTTTGCCCCTGTTCGAGCAGGTAGCGGTACCTCGCGTTCGACTCGGCCGCCGTGGCGAAACCGGCGTACTGTCTCATGGTCCAGAAGCGCCCGCGGTACATGGTGGGCTGGACCCCCCTCGTGTAGGGGTAGGACCCTGGGAAGCCCAGGTCTTCGCAGTAGTCCAGGCCCTCGATATCCACGGGAGTGTAAAGGCGCTCCAGGGGTATGCCGCCGCCGGTGGTGAAGACCTCCTTCATCTCCGGGTGTCTCGAAAGCCCCTTGGCAACCGCCTGGTCGTATTTCTTCCTACCTTCCAGCAGATCCCCACAGACTTCGCTTTCGCTCACTTTTTTCAAACGCCCCTTTCCTCGCAAGAGCGGGACCTCAAGGCCGAATTGACGGAACAGTGCTTTATTTTCCGGTCCCTTTGTGAATCTTCAAGCAGGTATTGACATTATTCCCTATCATCTCAAAAGATGCAACCATTTCATTGAATTGCGAGACAATTCTATTCAATTCTCCCCGGGAGAAAGACAACCCCCGCCGCGTCAGGGGGCGCCCCGGAGGAAGGCACCAAGGGGGAGCACCCTCACGCCGGCCTTCTCCAGGGAGGACCGGACAATAGCCGCCATGGCCGCCGAGCCGGGGGTGTCCCCGTGAAGGCAGATCGTATCGGCCCTCAGGGGTAGATCCTCCCCTCCCAGGGCGGTGACCTTGCCTTCGAGGACCATCCTGACGGCCCTCGAGGCCGCCTCCCGGGGGTCCTCGATCACGGAGCCCGGCACCGACCGTGGGACGAGGGTCCCCTTCGGGGTGTAGGCCCGGTCCGCGAAGGCCTCCGCCGCGAAGGGCAGGCCCTCCTCACGGCAGGCCTTTTCAAAGCATGAACCGTGGGGACCCACGATGATGAGCTCCTCTCCGAGGTCCCTGGCGGCGCGGACGATGGCCCCGGCCGCGGCTTCATCGCCGGCCCCCCTGTTGTAGAGGGCCCCGTGGGCTTTCACGTGCCTCAGCCTCCCGCCCCGGGACCTGGCGATGGCCGACAGGGCTCCCACCTGGTAGAGGCAGAAAGCGTGGATCTCCCCCGGCGTGCAACCCATCTCCCTCCTGCCGAAACCGGCGAGGTCGGGGTAACCGGGGTGAGCCCCGAGGGCTATACCCTTCCGTAACGCCCCCTCGACGGTGGTGATCATGATCTCCGGGTCGCCGGCGTGGAAACCGCAGGCGATGTTGACGGAGGTGACATGATCCATGATAAGGGCGTCGTCGCCCATCCTCCAGGCGCCGAAACCTTCACCCAGGTCGCTGTTGAGGTCCACCGATACGGCCATTACCGACCCTCCCGTCCTATTATCTCCCAGGTTATGTCGAAGGATCCACCATCGAAATGAAGCCGCAGGGCTCCCCTGTCGGCCTTCGGGACCGATCGAGGCGGCCTTGACCGGTAACCCGCCAGGAGCACTCTGAGTCTGTCCAGGCTTTCCTTTAGAGTCCGCGAGGCGGCGGCTGCTTCACCGAGCCCGCAGCGGCGGAAGGAAAGGGAGTCTCCCGGGGCCGCCGCGGCGAGAAGGCCGAGGTCCGCGCTTATGGCGGCGGCTATCTTTGGGTAGCCGCCCGTGGTCTGCCCGTCGGCCATCGTGATGATGGGCAGGCCGTTGCCGGGGACCTGCACCGCCCCCCACGGGACGGCATCGGAAATGATGTCCGCCCCTTCCCGGTGATGAACGGCCGGGCCCTGGAGCCGGTAGCCCATCCGGTCGGACCCCGGGTCTATACAATAGGAAGAGTTGTAAAAGACCTCGATCCCCTCTTCAGTAAAATGACCCTCCTGCGGTCCGGGGATGACCCTCACCGCGGGGCCTTCAATAGAACTCTGGCGGAGTTCACCGGGGACCGCGAAACCTTCCCCCCGGGGCGACAGGATGTCGGGCACGCCCAGGGGTAGAATGTCTCCCCTTTCGAGGCGGCGGCCCTTGTACCCGCCCAGCTTCCCCCTCAGGTAGGTGGACCTGCTCCCCATGACGGGGGGCGTATCGATGCCGCCGCCGACGCATACCCAGCACCTCGCCCCCCCGGGCCCGGCACCACCGAAGGTGAGGACGTCGCCCTCGCGGAGCAGCACCCCCTCCCAGCAGGGGATGGCCCTGCCGTTGACCCTCGGTGAGAGGTCACCGCCGGTGACGCAGACCAGCCTCTCCGACCGGAAGGCGAGACCCAGGCCGGCGAGGGTAACCTCAAGCCCCGCTGCCCCCGGGCTGTTGCCGACGACCAGGTTGCCCACCGCCAGGGAGAAGGGGTCGAGCGCCCCGGAGAGGGGCATACCGAAGGCCCGGAACCCGCGCCGCCCCAGGTCCTGGACGGTGGTCAGCAAACCCGGCGACAGGACCTCCAGGCTCATGGCGCGGCGCCCCTTCCGAGGCGGGCGATATCCTCGGACTCCTCCGCCGTGACCGGTACGAACCTTATGTCCATCCCCGTCGCCATGAGAAAGGGCGGCTCCCGCCCCGGGTCGAAGAGGACCAGGGGCGTCCTCCCGATGATGTTCCACCCTCCGGGGCTTTCGATGGGGTAGATGCCCGCCTGGCGCCCCGCTATCCCCACGCTGCCCGCTGGCACCAGCCCCCTGGGGTTTTCGAGCCTCGGCGTCTCGAGGGCAGGGTCCAGACCGCCCAGGTAGGGGAACCCCGGGGTGAACCCCATCATGAAGACCCTGTAGCGGCCGCCGGAGTGTCGACGGACCACCTCGGCCGGTTCAAGCCCGGCGTGCAAGGAGACCCTCTCCAGGTCGGGGCCCCAGGCTCCGCCGTAGCAGACGGGGACGCAAAGGGTCCCCGCCGGCGGGGAAGGCTCCCCTTTCGCCGATATCGCGAGGCGGGTAAGAAGAACCTCGATCTCATCGCGGGGGCCTTCCCACGGGTCGACGTAGACGGCCAGCGACCGGTAAGTGGGCACCGTCTCCACCAGCCAGGGGGGTGCGAGGGTCGCGAGTCTCACCCCGAGCGCCTGGACCCGGGAGTTCACCCGGGGGTCGATGACATCGCCGAATTCGGCCACCAGGCAGGCGTCGCCGCACCAGGCCAGGCGGGGCGCGTCCTCCCCGGCACGCCTAGGGACCACCGGTCAGCCCCTCTTTCGACGGAGGCGAGCCGCCGCCGCGGTAACGGGCCGGACCGTCCCGGTAGAGGTCGTTCCCGCGGGCGTCGACCAGGACCACCACGGGGAAGTCCTCCACCCTCATCCTGAAGACCGCTTCGGGCCCCATTTCAGGCCAGGCTACGGACTCCACCCTGGTGACGCAACCAGAGAGGAAGACCGCCGCGCCGCCGGCGGCCCCAAAGTAGAGGGCCCTGTTCTTCACGATGGAATCGATGACTTCCGGCGACCGCCTTCCCCTGCCTATCATCCCCTTGAGGCCGAGGTCGAGGAGGAGCGGAGTGTAGGGGTCCATCCTGCCGCTCGCGACCGGCCCGATGGGACCGCAGACCCTGCCGGGCGGCGTCGGGGAGGACTCCAGGTAGCAGAGGACCTGCCCCTCCAGGTCGAAGGGAAGGGCCCTGTTCTCACGGGCGTATTCGGTCATCCGTCGGTGGGCTTCGTCCAGGGCCGTGAGGATGACCCCGCTGATGAGAACCCTGTCACCGGAACGGAGGGGCCTCACCGCTTCATCGTCGAGGGGAGCGACCAGCCTCGAGGCGTGCCTCATCGGGCGTACCTCCCTATATCGTGACTGCCGCGTGCCGGGCGGCGTGGCAGCAGATGTTGACCACCACCGGGGTCCCGGCGACGTGGGCGGGTGCGAAGTCCATGTGGACGTCCAGGCAGGTGACGGTCCCCCCCAGCCCGGCCGGCCCAATCCCAAGGGCGTTCACGACTTCCAGGGTCCGCAGTTCCAGCTCCGCGTAGCGCCTGTCGGGGTTCCTCCGCCCCACGGGGTAGAGGGTGGCCCTCTTGGCCATAATGGCGGCCGCCTCCACCGTCCCCCCTATGCCGACACCCACGAGGGTGGGGGGGCACGGTTCGGGGCCCGCGGCTTCAACGGTGTCCCGGACGAACTCAAGTACCTCCCGGGGCCCCTGACCGGGCGACAGCACCCGGAGGGCGCTCACGTTCTCGCCGCCGAAGCCCCTGGGGGCGACCAGGAGCCCCACCCTGTCGCCGGGGATGATCCTCGTGTGGAGCACCGCCGGGGTGTTCGTGCCGGTGTTCCGGCGGTCAAAGAGAGGGTCTGTGACGATGGACTTCCGGAAGAACCCCTCGCGATAGGCTTCCTCCACGCCCGAGTCCACCGCTTCGGCCAGGCCGCCCCCGACCAGGAGCACCTCCTGCCCCAGGTCGATGAAAACCAGGGCCATGCCAGTATCCTGGCAGAGAGGGACATGGCCGTCCCTGGCCAGGTCGTGGTTGCGCAGGACCTGGTCAAGCACGGACCTCCCCAGGGGGGACTCTTCCAGCCTGTCCCTCGCGTGGACCAGGGCGTTGTACACGTCCTGCCCGATGGACACGTTGGCCTTGAAGAAAAGACCCCTGACGGCCTCAGTGACGAGGGACGCTTCGACCTCCCTGACCTTTGCCATTGGGTTGATCCCCTCTTCCAGGGTGCTATCCTTGGTCCGATCCGTAAAACACTACCTCCGCTCCCCGGTAGCCCTGCCCGGCATCACAGGGGAGCCGACCCTCTTCGCGCGGGTTTCGAAGAGCGGACGTTCCTCATCGGGGGAAGCCTGCTTCTTCGGTCGCCGGGGGGGCACCTTTTTCAGCCCGCTCCCCGTCAGGGGGACCACCACCGTGTCTTCGGAGGTTATCACGCCCGCGGCCCTTAGGACCCTCTCGGCGGCAGGTGCCGCGGCCGCCGTCGGCTCCACCAGCAGCCCCTCCTCGAGGGCCAGGCGCTCCTGTTCGGCCAGGATGTCCTGGTCGTCGACGGTGATGACATCGCCCCTGCTGGCACGGAGGGCGTCGATCATCTCCCTCATCCGCGGGGGGACCGTTACGGCGATCCCCTCGGCGATGGTGGCCCTGAAGGTCTTCTCTCCCGTCTGATTCCACTCGGCGTAGAGGGGGGCGCATTGGGTGCCCTGGACAGCGTAGATCCTCGGCATGCGCCTCACCCTGGCCCGCTGGAGGAGTTCCCTGAAGCCCTTGAAGACGCCCAGCAGCATCGTCCCGTTGCCAGCCGGGACCACCACGGCATCGGGCGCCCTGAAGCCGAGTTGCTCCCATATCTCGAAGGCCACCGTCTTTGTGCCCTCCAGGAAAAGGGGGTTCCAGACATGGCTCGCGTAGTAAGTGCTCCCCGAAAGGGAAAGGGCCATCGAGGCCGCCGCCGCGCGGTCCCCGTCGACGATCTCGAGGGTGGCCCCATAAAGTTCGATCTGCCTCCTCTTTGCCTCGGTGGTGTCCCTGGGCACGATCACCGTCGCCCTGATGCCGCACCGGGCAGCATAGGCCGCAATGGACGCCCCGGCGTTCCCCGAGGAATCCTGGACGACGCTCTCCTGACCCTGGTTTTTCGCCTCCGTCATGACCAGCACCGAACCACGGTCCTTGAAGGAACCCGTGGGGAACAGGTATTCAAGTTTGTAATAGGGTCCGCCGGAGCGGGAAAGCAAAAGGGGGGTCCAGCCTTCGCCCATGGAAATGGAAAGGTCCAGCGGCGGCAGCACGCTGGAATACCGGGCCATTCCCCTGGCCCCGGGGTCAATCTCCAGGTCGGACCAGTCGACGGTGCTTTTGAGCGGGGTCCCGCAATCGCAACTGACGGGCCTCGAGTTTTCATCAAATGAACGGCCGCAGCGAGGGCAAAAGTAAATTACCAGGAAGATCACCTCTCCAAGGGCCGGGTCCCGCGACCCTGGCTGCTTTTTAATATAACATTACCCGGGGCGGGAAGGAAGAAGGCCGGTTTGACAAGCCGGGTTCGCAGTCGTATAAAAGAGGCGCAATGGGGGAGTCGGAACGGTCCGACTGAGAGGAGACGCAGGTCTCGACCCCTGGAACCTGATCCGGGTAATGCCGGCGAAGGGATATTGCGGGACAATTTCAAGGAAGATGCCCCGAAAGCCCCCCGGAACCCGGGGGGCTTTTTTCTTGTCCCCCCAAGTCAGGCTCCTTCTCAAAGACCTTATCGAAGGGAGACAAGGGAAACGATGGAGAGCGAAAAGGTGAGGATCCTGGTGGAGGGCGCCATGACGGCGGCCCTGACGGTGGCGCTGTCCTACGTGAGGATATGGAGGATGCCCCAGGGGGGATCCATAACACTGGAGAACGTCCCCCTCTTCCTCTTCGCCCTCCGGTGGGGCGTGAAGGCCGGCCTCGGCGCGGGGTCGGTGGCGGGTCTCCTGCAACTGGTGCTGGGCGGCTATATCATCCATCCCGCCCAGGCCCTGCTGGACTATCCCCTGGCCTTTGCCGCCCTGACGCTGGCCGCTCTCTGGAGGAAGCCCCTGTGGGCAGGGTTGACGTTGGGGACCTCGGCCCGCCTCTTATGCCACGTTCTCTCAGGGGCAATATTCTTCGCGGCCTACGCCCCCGAGGGGAGCAACGTCTGGCTCTACTCCACCGTCTACAACGCCACCTTCATGGTGCCGAACCTGGCCCTTTCGATCGTTGCCGTCTACATCATCTGGCCCAGGATCTCGAAAAGGGCATGAAAAAGGGCGGGAAGCCGGGTCAACCCGACTTCCCGCCCCTATCGGCGGCGGTGAGATCACTTGCCTTTCAGGAGGCCCACCACGAACAGCAGCACGACCGCCCCGGCAAAGGCCATCACCAGGGAACCGAGGAAGCCCATGGGGTAGATCCCGATGGAACTGAAGATGACCCCCCCGATGAAGGCGCCGATCACCCCTACGCCCAGGTTGCCGAAGAAGCCGAAGCCCCTCCCCTGCCACACCTTCCCGGCCAGCCACCCCGCGATGATGCCGACGACCAGGTAACCGACGAGATCATTCATGGAACCACTCACCCCCGTTCCGGGCAAGTCATTCTATCTAGGTGTCCTCCTCGGCGAGGTCCTCCTCGCCTGCTGCCTCCTCCAGGGATAGCCATTTGCCCCAGTCGACGCCTGCGAAGCCGCTGACAATATAGATGAGCATCCCCGCGAGGGGGGCCTTGTTCCTCAGAACGGCGATCAGCATGAAGGCGGAGGCCCACATGAAGACGGCCTTGTGCTTGTTGAGGCTGCCGGCCTTCAGGGCCTTCAGGTTGCCGAAGGGAACGCTGGAGATCATCAGGAACCCTGCCGCCGTGACCAGGAGGGCCATGAGAACCGGGGGAAGATGGATGCCCGCCACCACGAAGGAGACCAGCAGGTGGCCGCCGGCGGGTATGGGCAAACCCTGGAAGGAGCCGTCCACGTGGTGGACGTTGAACCTCGCAAGCCTGAGCGCCCCGCAGAGGGCGAAAAAGGCCGCCACGAGGGCCCCGGTGACGCCGAAGAAGCCCTTGAGGTAGACCGAGTAAATGATCATGGCCGGGGCGACGCCGAAGCTCACCACGTCGGCGAGGCTGTCCAGTTCCATGCCGAAGCTGCTGCTGCCTCCCAGCTTCCTGGCCATCTTGCCATCCATGAAGTCGAAGAACACGGCGAAGAAGACCAGCCACGAGGCCGGGACGAAATGGCCGTGGAAGGCCAGGACCAGGGAGAGCATGCCGCTGAGCATGTTCCCGCAGGTGATCATGTTGGGTACCAGGGTCTTCATCGGTACGGGCTTGCCTCTACGTTCTCGGCTCATATCATTTTCTCACTCCTATCGCTGTCTTCCCGGCCTTGACCTTCGCCCCGACCGTCACGACCGGTGAAACTCCCTCCGGGAGGTACAGGTCGACTTTTGAGCCCAATTTTATCATGCCGAACCGCTCACCGCGAGTCAGGACATCTCCCTTCTTCCTGGAACAGGTTATCCTCCTGGCCAGGATCCCGGCGACCTGGACCGTCATCCCCCTGCCATGGCGGGTCTCGAAACCCATGTAGAACCGCTCGTTCTCGAGGGAGGCCTTGGGGTTGAAGGCCATAAGTTTCTTCCCAGGCACGTACTCCATGAAGGCCACGGTGCCGTCGAAGGGCATCCTGTTCACGTGCACATCGAGGGGCGACATGAAGACCCCCACCACGGTGCTTTCACCGGTAAAGGGGTGCTCCGAGGGTCGGATCTCCGTCACCCTGCCGTCGGCGGGACTCACCCAGGCCTCCGCCCCTTCAGGGGTGGTCCGTTCAGGGTCCCTGAAGAACCAGGCGAGAAAAACCGCCGCCGCCCCGAGAAGGCACCCGGCGAGAGCGCCCAGGGTCAGGGCCGCGAGGACCGCCGCGGGGGCGAAGAACAGGACCGGTCTTTTCCCCTCGGGGGCGAGCATGGGCACTTACTCCCCCTCCCCCTCGCCGGACCGGATGACACTTATATCGGCCACCATGTCACCATCGGCGACCTTTACCACCCTGTAACCGGTGGCGGTCCTCCCCAGGGTGGAGACTTCGTCAACGTTCATGCGGATGACCCGGCCCCGGTTGGTCATGACAATGATCTGGTCCTCGTCCATGAGCCCCCAGGCCCCCACGAGGAGGCCTGTTTTGGAGGAGATCCTCATGGCCCGGACCCCCCCGGTGGCCCTGTGGTGAGTCGTGAATTCGTCGAAGGCGGTCCTCTTCCCAACGCCGAGTTCGCTCACCAACAGCACCTGGTGGCCGGGCTTGACGATATCACAACCCACCACGCTGTCACCCGCCTTAAGGCGTATTCCCCGCACCCCTCTGGCCTGGCGGCCCAGCGGTCTGAACTCGTCCTCAAAGACCCGCAGGGCCTGCCCCTTGGCGGTGACCATGAGTATTTCCTCTTCGCCGCTGGTGAAGCGCACCCTAGCTATCTCGTCGCCGTCGTCCAGGGAGAGCACCCTCCTCCCCGCCCGGGTGAGATTCTCCAGCTCCCCGGCGGGGAGCCTCTTGGCCACTCCCCTGGCGGTGATGAAGAACACGAAGCTGGCGCCCTGGAGGTGCCTGTCCTTCATGGCCACCACGGATTCGCCGTTCTCGAGGGAGATGAACTGGCTCGCGAGGCGCCCCTTGCCCGTCCTGGGCTCGGGGATGACGTGACCTTTCAGGGCGAAGACTCTCCCCCTGTTGGTGAAAAGGAAAATGTCCCTGTGGGTGGAGGATACGGTTATGATCGCCGCCTCGTCCCCCACCTTCGGTGTCGCACCCTTCACGCCCTTGCCCCCGCGCCCCTGGAGCCGGTACTGCTCGAGGGGCATCCTCCTCAGGAAGCCATCCCTGGAGAGGACCACGACGATCTCCTCCTCGGGGATCAGGTCCTCGATGGAGACCTCGTCCACGGCGTCGACGATGGTCGTCCGCCTGTCATCGGCGAAATCCCGGCGGACTTCCCGCAGTTCCTCCCGGACGACCATGTCGAGGGTCGCGGGGTTGCCCAGGATGCTCTTGTACTTTTCGATGTCGGCGATCAATTGGGCCAACTCCTCCTCGAGTTTGCCCTTCTCGAGGTTCGTGAGCCGCTGGAGCCTCATGTCCAGTATGGCCTGGGCCTGGGCTTCGCTGAAGCCCAGCTTTTCAATGAGCCCCACCCTGGCGGCGGAGGGGTCCTTCGAGGACTTTATGAGGGCAATGACGGCGTCGATGATGTCGATGGCCCTGACCAGCCCCTCCACGATATGGGCCCTCTCCTCGGCCCTACGTAGGCGGAAGACGGTTCTCCGTCGGATGACCTCCCGGCGGTAGTCAAGGAAGAGCCCCAGCATTGCGGGCAAGGACATCTCCACGGGCCGGCCGTCGACCAGCGCCAGGTTTATCACACCGAAGGTTGTCTGGAGAGGGGTCCTGCGGAAGAGCTGCCTGAGCACGACCTCGGGGGTGGCGTCCCTCACCAATTCAAGGACGACCCTGACCCCCCTCCAGTCGGACTCGTCCCTGAGGTCCGTTATGCCGTCGATGACCTTGGCCTGGACCCCCTTCGCTATGGACTCCAGGAGGGTCGTCTTGTTGACCATGTAGGGGATCTCGGTGATCACGATGTAGTCCTTGCCCTTGCGCCCCTCCTCGACATGGGCCTCGCCGCGGATGACCAGTTTTCCCCGGCCGGTGCGGAAGGCGTCCAGGATGCCCTGCCTTCCCAGGATCACGCCCCCCGTCGGGAAGTCCGGCCCCGGGAGGACGGCGAGGATGTCCTCCAGCCCGGCGGAGGGGTCGTCCAGGAGCAGGCAGAGGGCGTCCACTACCTCCCCCAGGTTGTGGGGGGGCATGTTGGTGGCCATGCCGACGGCTATACCCGTGCTGCCGTTGACCAGGAGGTTCGGGACCCTCGCCGGGAGCGTCAGGGGTTCCTTGAGGGAGTCGTCGAAGTTGGGCCCCCAGTCGACGGTGTCCTCCTCGATATCGGCCAGCATCTGCTCGCCTAGGGCCGAAAGCCTGGCCTCGGTGTAGCGCATCGCCGCCGGGGGGTCCCCGTCGAGGGAGCCGAAGTTCCCCTGGCCATCGACGAGGGTCTTCCTCATCGAGAAGTCCTGGGCCATCCTCGTCATCGTGTCGTAGATGGCCGAGTCGCCGTGGGGGTGGTACTTGCCCATGGTCTCCCCGACTACCCTGGCGGATTTCTTGTAGGGCTGGTTATGCCTCAGCCCCAGTTCGAGCATCGAGAAAAGGACCCTCCGCTGGACCGGCTTGAGGCCGTCCCTGGCGTCGGGGAGGGCGCGCCCCACGATCACGCTCATGGCGTAGTCGAGGTAACTATGCTTGATCTCCTCCTCGATGGGGAGGGGTATCACTTTCCCGAAAGGAAGTTCTCCTGACTTTTTTTCCATAAAACGCTCCAACTCCTCCTGAATCGGTGACAGCAAAAAGCGGCGGGTAGGACCGCCGCCGCGAGGCGAAAGCGAGGCATCCGGAGTAAGTCCCCCGGCCCCCGCGGTGATATTTTACACCAAAAGCCCCTCTTTTAAGGGTGCCGCCGGGGCCCGGCACGGGCCCCGGCGAGGGGATGACTACATTTTGCCGGCTATTTCCCTCCCCAGTTCCCTGGACTTCTCGATACCTTCCGCGTCGGGGCGCCACTTGAGGTTGAGCCCCTTGGCGACCAGGGGTATGCCGGCCGCTTCCAGGTGGCCTTCCACCCTGGCCACGTTCTCACCGCTCCAACCGTAGGATCCGAAGGCCGCCCCGACCTTGTTCTTGAACTTGAGCCCCCTCAGGTCCTCCAGGATGGGTGTTATCGTGGGCAGCAGGCCGCCGTTGATGCAGGAGGACCCTATGACGACCGCCCGTGAGCGGAATATCTGGGCGAGCACGTCGTTGCGGTCGGCCACGGCCATGTGGAACACCTTCGACGGGACGCCCTTCTCCGCCAGGCCCTCGCTTATGGCGCCGGCCATGTCCCTGGTGGAGTTCCACATGGTGTCGTACAGGATGACGGCGCTCCTCTCAGGCTCCTGCCTGGCCCATTCCTGGTATTTTTTCACTATCTGGAGCGGGTCCTTCCGCCAGATCACGCCATGGCTCGGAGCGATCATGTCGACCTTGAGCCCCAGGCCCAGCACTTCGTCGATCTTCTTGAGCACCATGGGGCTGAAGGGTGTCAGGATGTTGGCGTAGTACTTGAGGCATTCCTGGTAGAGTTCCTCCTGGTCGACCTGGTCGTTGTAGGGGAAGGCCGAGGCGTAGTGCTGCCCGAAGGCGTCGTTGGGCATGAGGAGGTCCCTTCCCGAGAGGTAGGTGAACATGCTGTCGGGCCAATGGAGCATGGTCGCCTCGACGAAGATCATCTCCGTCTCGCCCAGGGGGATCTTGTCCCCGGTCTTGACCTGCCTGAACTTCCACTCCTTGTGGAAGTGGCCCGGGATGCTGTCCATGCCCCGGGGCGACACGATCACCTCGGCCTGGGGCGCCAGTTCCATCAGGGCGCCCAGGGCCCCGGAGTGGTCGGTCTCGGCGTGGTTGGCCACCACGTAGTCGATCCTGGAGGGGTCGACCAGGGACTTGACGTTGTCCAGGTACTTCTCCGTGAAGGGGTCCCAGACCGTGTCCACCACGGCTATCTTTTTGTCGCGGACCAGGTAGGCGTTGTAGGTGCTCCCCCGGTGGGTCGAAAGTTCATGGCCGTGGAAAAAGTTGAGGGCCCAGTCCTTGACCCCTACCCAGAAAACATCCTTCTTGATCTCGAAGACCAATTCGCATCTCCCCTTTCCTTTTCGGCGGGGTGGCGCCCCCCGCCCTCAAAGCAATCTCGTCGAGGCGACGGGCCTCGGCGTCTTCACCACCAGCACCCTGAAGGTGGCCCCGCTCTCATTGTACCAGCAGTGAGGTATGTCCTTGGGGCTTTCTATAAGCGCGTCCTTCGACACGGCTTTCTTCTCGTCACCGATCTCCACGACGCCGGTGCCCTCGAGGACGTAAAAGAACACGTCCACGGGGGTGATGTGCTTTTTCAGCGACTCCCCCGGTTCCAGGGTTATATGCACCACCTGCGCGTCGGGCGTATCGTAGAGCTTGCAGACCTTGACCCCGTGGGGGGTCGTGACCTGCGCGGCTTCCCTGAAGCTCGTTATCTTCAAAGGATCATCCCTCCTTTTAATGGGGACCTCCCTTTTGCCAGACCCCCTTTCCGCGGGTCCCCCTCCATCGCACTCAAGTTATCGAAGTACCTTTAGAATAATACCCTAAAAGCTATTTAAACACTTATCCGGAGCAAGGCTGTATAATTCGGGTCATCAGGGGGAGTGAAGGCCATCCCCACGAGAGGAGCCCGGAAATGGCGGAAAGGATAGCTGTGCTGGTGGAGAACGATTTCCACGACATAGAGTTCTGGTATCCCTTCTACAGGCTGCAGGAAGCGGGGTATGAGCCCATTATCGTCGCTCCGGCGGCCCCCAAGGTCTATCGGGGGAAGTACGGCACGACAGTGGAAGCCCCCTACGACGCCGGAAGCGTCGCGGCCCAATCGCCGGCCGGTGTGGTGATACCCGGCGGGTGGGCGCCGGACCGGCTCAGGATGTCCGCCGAGATCGTGGGACTCGTCAGGGGGACCTACGAGTCGGGCGGTTTCGTGGCGGGCATCTGTCACGCCGGCAGCCTGCTGGTCTCCTGCGGGATACTCGCCGGGAAGAGGGTGACGAGCTATCCCAGCCTCAGGGACGACATGATCCTGGCGGGAGCCGAATGGGTGGATGCCGAGGTGGTGGTCTCCGACAGGATCATAACCAGCAGGAGGTCGTCAGACCTCCCGGCCTTCATGGCCGAGGTGATGAAGGCCCTGGCGACCTGAAACCCGCCCGGCACCGGGTCGACGATGCTATAATGTTTTCAGGTTGACTTTGGGCCGCAGAAGAACGGGGAGGGACGGAATATGAAAAAGGTGAACAGCAGGATAGTTTTCACGGCCGCCTTGCTGGCCTTGATGGTAACGGCCTCGGGAGCCGCCTGGGGAGCGATGGGTGAAGTAACTTCCTTCGCCTTCAGGGCCGCCCAGGAGGATGTCCTGGGTCACGAAAGGTCCCTGGAAAAGGACGGAAAAGCCGACGCCCATTTCGCCCTTTCCCTCAAGGGCATCGGCGCCATCACTGATGTCTCGTTGAAGGCCCTCGACGGTGCGAGGGAATGGTCCCCCGCAGGGGGGGGCGGCCGCTGGGCCATGGTCGTCAAGGACGCCTCGGGGAAGACGGTCTCTTCCGAGTCAGGGCTGCCCGTGACGCCCTTCCTTGGGTTCGCCAACCTCAACCTTTTCGTCGCCGATGACGGGACCGCCTTTTCAGAGACCAGGGAATACGAGGTCACCGTCAAGTTCATCGACGGGAGCACCGCCTCGGCCAAGACCGAGGTCAAAGGGATGCCCGACATTTTCGGGGCCCCCAAGTCGCCGGAGCCCGAGAGCGGGGTCATGACGGCTGTCCTTTACGGCATCGGTGACAGGGACGTGGCCGGCAAGAGGGAGACCCTGGGCAAGGACGGCACCAATGACGCCCACTTCCAGGTCCGTTTCACCACCCTGTCGGTGGTGGACCAGGTCACGATACGCAACGTGGACGGGACCAACGCGGTCTGGGATACGGTCCCCGGCAACGGGATCTGGGCGATAGCCGTGTTCCAGGACGGAAAACTCAAGAACCGGGCCGACGGGAGTGTGCGCTTCACCGTGAACGGGGACACCTCGCTGGACCTCTGGGTGGCCGATAACGGGGCAATAGCCGGCGGCAAGACCCGCTTCGAGGTCATCGTAAGGTTCGAGGACGGGACCACCTTCAGCGAGACGGCCCTACCAGGTACCCCCGAAGTGACATCGCCCGTGGAGGATATCCTTTCAGCGGTGCTCTACGCCCCCGCAACGACGGACATAGCCAACCGGGGCGAGACCGTAGGCGCCAACGGGACTCCCGACTGGAGGATCACCCTCTCCCTGGCGGGCGAGGGGACAGTGATCAGTTTCATTGTCCGGGGGATCGAGGGTTCCGTGGCCGAGTGGGACACCCTCCCGGGCAACAAGAAACCCCTGGTGGTGGTCACCGACCCGGGCGGCAAGATCCTCAACGCCTCCAACGGTTCGGTCTCGATCCCCCTCTCGGGGAGGAAGGACCTCTCCCTATGGCTTGACGACGCGGGGGCCCTTTCGGAACCGGCCAACAAGTTCAGGGTCATCGCGGTCCTGAGCGACGGGAGGACCTTTGAAAGGATCATCGAACGGCCGTCGCCCCATCTCCCGGCCCCGAAGGGCACGGGGGAAGTCGTGGAATCGGACAGCGTCAGGGCCTTCTACATGGGCAAGGGACCCAGGAACATCCTGGGCAAGGGGGAACCGGCGGACATAACCAAGGGACTCGACGCGAACCCCGACGCCCACGTGAGGCTCAGGCTCGCGTCCCTCGACGGGACCATCGAGTCCTTGACGGTGGAATCCCTCGACGGACAGGGGGGCGACTGGGACACCATCCCCGGCAACGGGAGGTGGCATATAGCGGTCACCGAGACCGCCACGGGTCCGGTGCTGAACAAGAACGACGGTTCCTTCACCAGAAAGGTCTCCGGGAGCAGCGAGCTTCACCTCTGGCTGGCCGACAACGGCAAGCTGAGCGCCAACCCCTCGGGCTACAGGGTCGTGGTCCGCTTCACCGACGGCCGTGCCCTCTCGCAGAACCTGTTCTAGGGACCGACCTTTCAAGGGGTTTTTCGCGACGGAACATTCCAGGGACTCCCCTTAAGGGGGGTCCCTTCGTTTTATCCGCCCCCCTCGTCCGTAAAGGACAGTTTCCCTTCGAGGACGAGGAGCAGCACGGCCGTCACTATCAGCAGCGCCCCCTTCACCTGCCCCGCAGCGGGGGCCTCCCCGAGGAAGACCCAGGCCATGACGCCGGCGAAGACTATCTCCGACATGGAGGTGATCGACGCCGCCGTCCCGGAGATATGCTTGAGAGCGAAGGATATAAGGCCGTAGGATGCCAGCGTGGGCAGAAGGGCCAGGTGGGCCAGCGCCAGCAGTGCGGGGAGGGGAAGACCCCGCAGGTCGGGGATCTCGCCCCTGGAAAATGCGATGACCCCCATCATGAGCGAACCCCAAAGGAACATCTGCACGAAGGTCTTGAAGGGCTCTTCCCTCCCGGTCCCGTAACGGCCGTTAAGGATGAAGAAGGAAAAACCCGCCCCCGAGACGACGGCAAGGGCCACGCCCGTCATGTCCAACTCCCCCACGCTCGCCCCGCCGATGCCGCCTACGGCGACCCACACGCCGGCGAGGCCGGCCGCCATGGCCATGAAACGGATCCTGGTGAAGGGCTCCTTGCCCAGGGCGGCGGCCCCCAGGGCCGTCCATACGGGGTTTATATAGAAAAGGATGACTGTCAGCCCCACCGGTATGGTCACAAAGGCTATGTTCGACAGGTAGTAAACGAAGACCACGCCAAAAAGGCCCGACAGGGCGTACTTCCAGCTATCGGCGAAGCCAGGCACCAGGGCCCGCGGGTCCTTGAAAATTGCGCAGGATCCCGCCACAAGGGCTCCTGTGACGACCCGGACAAGGGAGACCCCGGCGGGAGAGACGCCGTACTGGAAGGCCACCCTCTCGGCGGGGCCGAGGGATCCGAAGAAAAGAGCGGCGAGGATAACGCAGGCGAACCCCAACAGTCTCAAGGCGACAACCCCTTCTATACACGACCTGAGGACCTTCCCGCCCGGATCGCCAGGGGAAGGGGCGGGAGGAGAACCGATTTAAATAATTTATCCTATATAATAGAACACAAACGGGATGAAACGGTCGCCGGCATCAACGAAAGGATCGTCTCCGCCCGCCACCGGCGGCGTTTCCTCAAAAGGGGGAGACCCCATGGGGCTTCCGTACATCGCCAGGATCGAGCACTATGAACCCTTCATCGGGGGTGAGGCTGTCGAGAGGATCCTCTCAAAGGCCTCGAAGATGTCGGGCCGCAGGATCGTCCACATCAACTCCACCTTTTACGGCGGGGGTGTGGCCGAACTGCTGGGTTCCATGACCCTCCTGGCCAACCTGGCAGGTATCCAGATGGGCTGGAGGGTCATCCAGGGCTCCCCCGACTTTTTCACCGTCACGAAGAAGATGCACAACGCCCTCCAGGGCGATGAGATCAACCTCAGTTGGAAGAAGTTCAGGATATACGAGCACGTGGTCTTCGAGAACGTCCTCCGGAACCACCTGGACCACGACATAGTCGTGATCCACGATCCGCAGCCCCTCCCGATGATCCGTCATTACCACAAGAAAGGGCCCTGGGTCTGGGTCTGCCACGTGGACCTCTCCAACCCGAACAGAAAACTGTGGCCCTATATCAGGAACTACGTCAACCGCTACGACGCGGCCGTGTTCAGCATACCCGAGTACAGACAGGACACGAAGACCCCCCTCGTCTTCATCAAGCCCGCCATCGACCCTTTCAGCATCAAGAACCGGGACTTCTCGGAGGAGGAGGTCCAGGAGAGGCTTGAAAGGTACGGGATACCCACCGACAAGCCCCTGGTGGTCCAGGTGTCCCGTTTCGACCGCTGGAAGGACCCGGGAGGCGTGATCGAGGCCTTCAAGATAGCCCGCAAGGAGGTCGACTGCAACCTTGTCCTGCTGGGCAACATAGCCACCGACGACCCCGAAGGCGTGGAGATCTTCAACGAACTGAAGGAGAAGCAGGAAGAGGGCATAATCATGCTCACCGTCGAGGACACGGCCCTGGTGAACGCCCTCCAGCGCAAGGCGGCGGTAGTGATCCAGAAATCGATACGGGAGGGTTTCGGCCTGACCGTGACGGAGGCCATGTGGAAGGGCAAAGCGGTCATCGGGGGCAACGTGGGGGGAATAAGGCACCAGATAACCGACGGTGAGAACGGTTTCCTGGTCGACACGGTCGAGGAGGCAGCCGAGAGGATCGTAATGCTCCTGAAAGACCCGGGCCTGCGCGACCGGATCGGTGAGAAGGCCCGTGCCACGGTCAAGGAGAAGTTCCTCATGTCCCGCTACCTCGAGGACTACCTCGACCTCTTCAATTCCTTCGAAGCGAACTATACCCTCCGGGAACCGCTCTGGGACAGGAGAACCCGGCCCTGGGCCGGAAGACGCCGGTAACCGGCGGGGGCGATCCATGGGCGGCAAGGGAAGACTGGTCATCGTATCGAACCGGCTCCCGGTGAAGATCGAGGGCCATCCGGGCAAGTGGAAGGTCACCCACTCCTCGGGGGGGCTCGTTTCGGCGCTGACGCCGGTCCTCCGGGACAGGGGCGGTATATGGATCGGCTGGGCCGGGACCACGGAGGTGTTGGACCTGAAAACCCTCCGGGAGATCCTCGGCCCCGCATCGAAGCAGGCCGGTTACAGGATCTACCCCGTGCGGCTTTCCCGGGAGGATGTGGATTCCTTCTACCACGGGTTCTCTAACGAGGTTATCTGGCCGCTCTTCCACGACCTGCAGACACGGTGCCGTTTCGAGCCGGAGTACTGGAAGTCCTACAGGAAGGTGAACGGCGATTTCGCCAAGGCCATAAAGAAGCACACAAGGCCCGAGGATTACGTCTGGGTCCATGACTACCAGATGGTCCCCGTCGCGAGGTTACTGAGATCATCGGGGGTCCAGAGAAACTGCGTCTTCTTCCTCCACATCCCCTTCCCGCCCCCGGATATCTTCCTGAAACTGCCCTGGAGAGAAGAGTTCCTTAAGGATTTCCTCGAGTACGACTTCGTGGGTTTCCAGACCATGCGCGACAGGAGGAACTTCACCGACTGCCTCAAGGCCCTCCTGCCGGACTCCAGGGTAACGGGCCGCGGCCCGGTCGCCACCGTCACCGCCGGAGAGCGCCGCGTCAGGGTGGCGGCCATGCCCATCAGCATCGACTACAGGTCCTTCAGGGATACGGCCAAGTCGGCCAAGGTGAACAGGATCCTGAAGGAACTGAAAAGCCAGGTCCCCTGGGAGAATATAGCCATCGGCGTCGACCGCCTGGACTACACCAAGGGCATACCCCAGAGGATAAGGGCCTTCGGCGAGGCCTGCCGGTCCTTTCCGGAACTGAGGGGGAAGATCGCCCTGATCCAGATCGTCGTCCCCAGCCGGGAGGACGTCCCCGCCTATCAGGAGCTGAGGGAGGAGATCGAGAAACTGGTCAGCTCCGTCAACGGCGAGTTCTCCACGCCGGGGTGGATACCGATCCATTACATGCACAAGTCGGTCTCCAGGGAGGAACTGGCGGCATACTACAGGCTCGCCGATATCGCCCTGGTGACCCCCCTGAAGGACGGCATGAACCTGGTGGCCAAGGAATACTGCGCGTGCCAGGTGGACGACAACGGTGTGCTGATCCTGAGCGAGTTCGCCGGCGCCGCCGCCCAGATGCACCGGAGCGCCATCCTGGTGAACTCCTACGATATCCAGGGCATGGCGGACGCCATCCACGAGGCGGTCCAGATGCCCCTGGAAAAGAGGAAGAGCCGTATGCGCCGCCTCAGGGCTGGCATCCGCAGGCAGAACGTGTTCTGGTGGGTGGACAACTACCTCAGGGCTTCGACGGGCAAGGCCCTGGTCGATTTCCCCGAGGCGAGTATGGCCCCCCTCTTTCACGCCCTTATGAAGCGCGCTCCGGAGGCTTCTACGAAATGATCCACGCCCTCAGCGCCCCTCAAAGGGGTTCCTGAAGACCGCCCTGCCCCCCAACTGGTCCTCTATCTCCAGGAGCCTGTTGTACTTGGCGACCCGTTCGCTCCGGCAGGCGGAGCCCGTCTTGATCTGGCCGCCCCCCATGGCCACGGCCAGGTCGGCTATGAAGGTGTCCTCCGTCTCTCCGCTCCGGTGGGATATGACATAACCCCAGCCGGCCTCCCTGCACATTTTTATCGTCTCCACGGTCTCCGTGACGGTGCCGATCTGGTTGAGTTTTATGAGGACGGCGTTGGCCGACCCTTCCCGGATGCCCCGCTCGACGAACCTGGCGTTGGTCACGAAGAGGTCATCCCCCACGATCTGGACCCTGTCACCCAGTTCGGCCGTCTGGGCTTTGAAACCCTCCCAGTCATTTTCGTCGAGCCCGTCCTCGATGGAGACCACGTGGTACTTCTCGACCCACTCCCCGTAGAGGGCCGTCATCTTGCCGCTGGTCATCCTGCCCTGTCCCGACCGCGCCAGATGGTAGGCGCCGTCCTCGAAGAAGGAACTGGCCGCCGGGTCCAGCGCCAGGGCGATGTCCCGGCCGGGGGTGTATCCCGCGACCTCGATGGCCTCGACGATGACCCGGCAGGCCTCGTCGTTGCTCCCCAGGTCGGGCGCGAAGCCGCCCTCATCACCCACGGCCGTGGCATAACCCTTCGATGAGAGTATCTTTTTAAGGGCGTGGAAAGTCTCGGTGCCGTAACGCAGGGCCTCGGCGAAGTTGGGGGCCCCGACGGGCATGACCATGAACTCCTGGAGGTCCACGCTGTTGTCGGCGTGCTTGCCGCCGTTGAGGATATTCATCATAGGGACGGGCAGCCTCGCCGCCCCCGGGCCGCCTAGGTAGGCGTAAAGGGGGAGGTCCCTGGCCCTGGAGGCCGCCTTCGCCACAGCCATGGATACACCGAGGATGGCGTTGGCGCCCAGGGCGCCCTTGTTCGACGTGCCGTCCAGTTCGATCATGAGGCGGTCGATCTCCTCCTGGCGCGTCGGGTCCATCCCTACAAGGCGGGGGGCGATGATGGCGTTGACGTTTTCCACCGCCCGCAGGACGCCCTTGCCGCCGAACCGTGTCATGTCGCCGTCGCGGAGTTCTATCGCCTCCCTCTCCCCCGTAGACGCACCGGAGGGTACCGAGGCGGAAACCTCGATGCCACCGTCGAGCCTGCACCAGGTGCGGACGGTCGGGTTCCCCCTTGAATCCAGGATCTCCATTGCCCTGACAGCCGCGATGGTCTTCTTCAAAACGGTCTCTCCCTTCGGTCGTTTATCGGCACCTTTCGATGGGACAAAGGCCCTGAACACACTATAACAGAAGGATCACTACCCCAGGGGGCGCCCCGAAGGGAAGAAAGGCAGTGCTGAGGTTTATCGCGGCGGGCCGTTGTCCCCTTGAGGAAAGGGGGATATAATTATCAGCCGATGAATTGCTTTTGGAGGTAATGCCCTTGCCCGGGAAAGACGTCATTCCCCCAGCTTGCGTAGGCAACGCCGAGGAGGAATGTGAAAAGCGGAGTGGAACTGAGGAGGGAAGTTTCAGGGAGATCCTGGACTCCGTGCCGGAGCTTATCCTAAGGTTCACCCCGGACCTGATCACCACCTTCGTCAACAGGACCTACTGCGAGTACCACGGGATCAGGTGCGAGGACATCGTCGGGAAGAGCTTCAAGGATCATATCCACCCCGGCGACATGCCGTCCTTCAGGGAGCGGCTCATGGCCCTCACGCCGGAGAACCCCGTCCTGGCGGGAGTGGAAAGGACCCTTATGCCCGACGGCGATATCCGGTGGCAGAAGTGGACCGACCGGGGGATCTTCGACCACCGGGGGAACCTGGTCGAGATCCAGTCCATCGGGAGGGACGTGACGGAGCGCAAGAGGATCGAACAGGCCATGGCCTTCGAGAGGGAATCGCTGAACGCCCTCTTCGGGTACTCCATGGAGGGAATAGTCTTCTGCGATCACGATCTGACGGTGCTTAAAGCCAACCCCGCCTTTTGCGATATGTTCGGGTACGCGCCGGAAGAGGTCGCGGGACGGAATATCGACGAACTTGTCGCCGGGAACACCGAGTACCTGGAAGAGGCCAGGAACTTTTCCGCGGTCACGGCAGGGGGGCGGCCCGTTGCCATCGAAACGACACGCATGAGGAAGGACGGCTCGCTGATCCAGGTCTCCTGCCTGGGCGTTCCGGTATTCCTCTCCGACGGCGGGAGATTCGCCTATGGCATCTACCGGGACATCACCGCCCGGAAGGCCGCCGAAAAGGCATTGAAAGAGAGCGAGGCCAAGTACCGGGAACTCTTCGATTCCATGCCCCTCGGGTTCTACGCATCGACCCCCGAAGGTTACTTCCTCGACGCGAACCCCGCCTTCATTCACATGCTCGGGTACGAAAACCTCGAGGAACTCAGAAGCCTCTTCATCCCCACCGATGTCTATGTCAGTGAAGACGAAAGGGAGAGTATAGAAAACAAAGGCCGCGGCGAGGGGTTCATCGACTCCGTGGAAAAGTACAGGCTCAAGAGGAAGGACGGGCAGGTCATCTGGGTCGAGGACTTCGCCCGCTACATCAAGGACTGTTCCGGCGAGATCCTTTTCAACCAGGGGCTCTGCAGGGATATCACCGACCGCCTGAGGGCCGAGGAGGAACTGAAAAGGGTCAACCGGGAACTCTATGTCGCCGCCACCACGGACAGCGCGACGGGCCTCTTCAACCGCAAGTACTTCGACGAGGCCCTGAAGAAGGAGATCGACCGGTCGTCGAGGTACCGGTCGCCCCTGTCGCTGGCCATGATCGACCTCGACAACTTCAAGGCCCTGAACGACACCAGGGGGCACCAGGCCGGAGACAGGGCCCTGCGCGAGATAGCCCTGGTTATCCGTGAGAATATCCGCTCATCGGACACGGCGGCCCGCTGGGGAGGGGACGAATTCATCCTTTCCACCCCGGTGGACGGGGAGCGGGCGCTCGCCCTGGCCCGGAAGCTGAGGGAGCTGCTCCTCGGCCTCGACCATGAGGGGTTCGGCCCCGTCACCTGCAGCATCGGTGTGGCAACCTGCCAGGAGGGTGACAACCTCGATTCTCTTGTAAAAAGAGCGGACCTCGCCCTGTACAGAGTGAAAAAAAAGGGAGGCAACGGCGTCTCGTCCCAGGACGGCAGCGCCTGTTCATCGACAGGGTGATAGGGTAAAATATCAGAAATACGCTCGAAAGAGGTGGTTGGGGTGAAAAAGATGGGGCTTTTCGTTCTTGTCATGATCGTGACCATGGCTGCCTTCGCCGCCGGCTCCACGGCCGCCGAGGCCAAACCTCGCGTCGCTGTCATAGAATTCCAGGATGCCGCCTCGTCGGGGGCTCCCGCGCGGGCCATAACGGACATGCTCGTCACGGAACTCTTCAACACCAACCTCTTCACCATCATAGAGAGGTCGAGGGTGGACTCGATCCTTCTCGAGCACAGCCTGGTGCTATCGGGCACGATCGACCCGGCCACCGCCGCCCAGGTCGGCAAACTGCTGGGGGTCGAGTACCTCATCACCGGTTCCATCACCGAGTACCGGCACGAGGCGGCCGGCGGGGTGGTACCCCTCCCGGGCCTTCCCGGCGGCGTGGCCGTGGGATCCCACACGGCCTACGTGACCATCGATACCAGGGCGATCGACGCCCAGACCGGGGAGATCCGGATGGTGGCCCGTGAACAGGGGGCCTCGAACCAGACCCTGGGCGGAGTCGCTTATAGCGGCGCCGCCTTCGGCGGGGGCAAGACGGGAGGGGTCCTGGCCGGCGCGACCCACAAGGCCGTGCTGAACCTGGTGGATAAGTTCAGGGAACTCGCCGCTTGTACCCCGGCGAGGTCCGTGGAGTTCAACGTCATCCAGGCCGATGGTTCCCAGGTCATGGTGGACGGCGGAAGCACCAACTCCAGCCTCGAGCCCGGGGCCTTCCTCGCCGCCTACAGGGAGGGCGCCCTGATAACCGCCATGGACGGCACGGTGCTCGACGCCGAGAAGATCTACCTTTCTATCCTAAGCGTGGTAGAGGTCAAGCCCCAGTACAGCATCTGCTCCATAATCAGGGGGATACCCCTCCAGCGGGGCGACAAGGCGGAGACCCTGGGCGACCGTTCGCCCGAGAGCATCGCCCTCGGCTCGAGGTGACGGGGTCCTAGCGCAGTCTCCCGTGGACGGCCAGCCAGAAGCAAACCGGGTCCGATGAGGTCGACGCCACCCGGTGACGGGTATGGGCCGGTATGAAAACCCAGTCGCCGGCCCGGAGGCTCACCCTGGAAGAATCGTCGTATTCCAGGGTGGCCTCGCCCTGCAAAAGCGCCACCCACTCGTCGTCATCCTGATCCAGCCAGGTGCCTGGCGGTGTCGCCTGCCCCGACGACAGGATCCTCTCTATCCTCACCGAAGGTCCCGCCAGGAGGTCCTCGAAGACCTCCTCGTCAGGGAGCGCCTCCGGCAAGGAAAAAAGATTGCCCGAAGGTACCACGCGTACCGCCTCCCAGCGTCAGGAATTTCCGGCCAAGCCTCCCCTGGAATATACACTATAGGGCCCGCCGCTGAGAGGGCGGGGACGCTTCAATTGTCGGCGCCGCTGGTATATCATGACCTTCAGGGGCGGCAAAGGCCCCTGAAGGGGGGCGAGGGATCATGTGCAGGATGCTGATAGCGAACAGGTCGGGCATATCCAGGCTCGTCGAGAGGCTTTCGGAATTCCCCAACTGCAATACCCTGGCCGCCTTCCTCAAGGGCCTCGATCTCCGTCACGGGGGCCACGGGGGCGGTGTGGTTCTTTACGGCGACGGGTCGGTCCTCCACTACGAGAAGGGCGTCGACATGCAGCCCGAGCGCGCCGCGGCCGTACTGGAGGGGCGCGACTACGAGTGGGCCGTCTTCCACGCGAGGGAGGCCAGCGTCGGCTTCGTCACCGATGAGAACTGCCACCCCTTCGTCATCGAGGGGCGCCATCACCTGGTCCTCGCTGCGAACGGGAGCGAGAGCTCCATGGCCGCCCTGGGCCGCCTCATCGGCGACAGGACCGACAGTGAGTTCATAGCAAGGATGATCGTGGATATGGACCTTCCCTTCCCGGGGGCACTGTCCTGCTTCAACTCTAACTTCGTCGGCCTTTACGACGGCCGGCCCTTCGCCAAGAAGGGCGACCGGCAACTGCTCAAGTATCAGACGGAACGGGACATCGTCTTCGCCAGCGACCTCCCCTTCGGGCTGACGGGCATTACGAGGCCGGGACATAACTACTGCTGGTTCGACTGGGAAGAGTCCATGCTCCCCGGCTGAGCCCGGAAGGAGGCGCCATGGGCAAGATCACCGTCTACGGAGCAGGAAGCTGGGGCACCGCCGCCGCCGACCTCCTCGCCCGGGGGGGGCACCAGGCCACCCTCTGGTGCAGGAGACCGGAACAGGCACGGGCCATTAACGCGACGGGGAGGAACCCCGATTACCTCAAGCGTACCGACCTCAGCCCCGCCCTCTTGGTCACGGCGGACCTCGAGGAGGCCGCCGTCTCCTCGCAGTTTCACGTCATAGCCGTCCCCACCCAGTCGGTGAGGGAGTTCCTTTCGGGAGCGGCGAGGTATTGGCCCCGGGACGTGAGGGTGTGCAACCTGGCGAAGGGGATAGAGATCGCGTCGGGCGACAGGATAAGCCAGGTCGTCGCCGAGACCCTCCCCGGGTCCAGGTACTCCGTCCTGTCGGGACCGAGCCACGCCGAAGAGGTCGCCGACGGCAAGCCCGCCGCCGTGGTAGCCGCCTCCTCCATCCCCGGCGAGGCGGAGCTCTGGCAGGGGATCTTCTCGGGGAAACTATTCCGGGTCTACACCAGCGACGACGTCGTCGGCGTAGAGATAGGGGGGGCGGTCAAGAATGTCATCGCCATCGCCGCCGGGATAGCCGCCTCCAGGGAGATGGGTCACAACGCCCTGGCGGCGCTGGTGTGCAGGGGCCTGGCGGAGGTGATGAGGCTCGGCGCGAAGCTGGGCGCGCACCCCCTTACACTGGCCGGGCTTGCCGGGGTGGGCGATCTGATGGTTACCTGCTTCAGCGGCCTCTCGCGGAACTACAGGCTGGGCCTCGCCGTCGGCGGGGGGATGACCCTGACGCAGGCCTTGAATTCCCTGGGCCAGGTGGCCGAGGGCGCTTATACCGTGGACGCCCTGGTGAGGAACGCCCGGGAGATCGACATCGAACTGCCCCTCACCGAGGCGGTGCACCGCATCCTCTACGATGCGGTCTCACCGGAGAGCATGGTGGGATCCCTCTTCGGCCGTGAACTGAAACCGGAACTGCCGCCGGAGATGTACTGGGGAAGGGGGACGAGCAGGGGCGACTAGGGTTCGGAGATCCTGAAACCCTCGCCGAGCCAGGAAGACATGCCCCAGGCTATCAGGATCAGGAGCGGTATCGAGACGGCAAAGCGGACGATGGTGAAACCTACTCCCAGGAAGGAAGCCTCGAAGACCGTCATGGGGATCCTGCAGATCATGGAGGCGTTGAGGAAGGTCAGGATCACCTTCATGGAGGCCCCCTTCTTCTGGAGGACCAGGCAGAGGGGCAGTGCGACAAAAAGGCCACCCACTATGGTCCCCGCCAGCACGATGGCCCAGAAGTAACCCTGGACACCCGACTCGCTCCCCATGTGCTTTTCCACGGTCTCCCGCTTTACCCAGGCGTAGAACAGCCCCACCAGGAGAAAGGTCGGCGGCAAAAGGCCCGCCATCGTTCGGGCGAAGGCCAGGAAGTCGGCACCGCACCTGTTTCCGGGCTCAAAATGAAGCGCCGCGGAGAGTGCAACAAAGGCCGCGAAAGCCAGTAACAGAACGACCCAGAAAGGCAAGGAAGACCTCTTCCCGTTCATGGCAACTCTCCGAAAAAGCACCCGATGGCCACGGAAACTACGAGGGCCATCGCCAGCCCGGCGAGGTTCCTGACCAGGGCGGCCCTGAAACCGAGGTACTCCCTCTCCAGGGGAAAGGTCACCACGCCGACCATCATGAGGGTCGTGGTGAAGGCCGCTATCACCGTGTAGGGTACGCTTTTATCAAGGAGGATGGCTGACAGGGGGAAGGCCACGGAACTGGGTATGGCGGCGATGGAGCCGGCCACCGCCCCGGTGATGCTCCCGACGAGGAGCCCCCTGCCGACGAGCAGTTCGAGAAGGACCTCTTCGCTGATGAGCCCCAGGCTGAGGGACGTGAACACCAGGACGATCACGAACATGGGGAGGACTTCCCTGAAAAGGGACCAGGCCAGCCGGGCTGCTTCCAGGGTTCTCTCCCGGTTCACGAACCACGATACCGAAAAAAGAGCCGCCATGAGCACCCATGCCACCACCATGCCTTCCGTTCCCCCCTTTGACCCCGGCCTGGGCGTCATTCCCGCTCCACCCGGGCCACCAGTATACCGAAAAAACTCCTCCAGGGGACGACCCGGCACGGAATGGACCGGGGGGCATCCCAGGGTGATATCGATGCCGCTGCGAAGTGATACAATGCGGGAAAGGTGGTGAGACCCCTGCAGGAAGCGATCCTGGCCGCTCTCAGTTCCGCGTCGAGGCTCACCGATAGGGGATATGAGGCCGTCGTGGTGGGCGGGGCTGTCCGCGACCTCTTGCTAGGCCGGGGATCGGGGGAGGCCGACCTGGCGACTTCGGCCCCATGGGACCAGGTCCTGGAACTGTGGCCCGGGGCCCCTGTCGTGGGGCACCCCCCGGCCGCCACGGTCATAGCCCGCTCCGGTGAGTACCGGGTGGACATTTCCTCTTTCCAGGGGGGAAGTCTCGAGGAAGACCTGGGGCGGAGGGACCTCACCATCAACGCCATGGCGGTTACCGCCGACGGCACGATCGTGGACCCCTGGGGGGGAACGGCCGACCTGGCGAAGGGGCTGCTGCGCTTCACCGGCGACCCCCGTGAGAGGCTGGCCTCCGACCCCCTGAGGGCCGTGAGGCTCGCCCGGTTCGCCGCCGAGCTACCCAGTTTCAGAGTCGACCCCGCTTCCCGCGAGGCCTGCCGCGGGTTCGCCTCCCGGGTAGCCTCTATGCCGCCACCCCGCATCGGAAGGGAGGCTCTGAAGGCCCTGGACGGGGACCTGCCCACCTTCCTGGATAGTCTCGAGCGGCAGGGCATCATCGCTTCGGTCCTGCCCTTTTGGGGAGAGATCCTCTCCGACAGGAAGAACGCCGCGCTGGAGCGGGTACGCAGGGCATGCTCCTTAACATACGACCGGGCTGTCAGGGCGGCATGCCTGCTGGCCGACGCCGGTCCGGGCGCCGGCGCGATGGTCTCCGCCTGGGGCTGGCCGAAAGGGCTGGCCAGGGAGGCGGTGAACCTCGTGAGGTACCGCTCCCTCGCCCCCCGGGGCGGCAACGCCGGCGACTGGGCCTCCCTTTTCAGTTCCCAGGGGGCGCCCTGGCTTGGAAAACTTCTCCTGTTCGGGTACATTGACAAGCTGGAAAGCGATCCCTTGACCGTGGAACCGGCAATGTACATGCTGCGCCTCCAGGCCTTCGGGCCCAGGGTCACCGGCGAGGAAGTGATGGGCCTCACCGGCCTCGAGAGGGGGCCGCAGATCGGCGGGATCCTCGCGGACCTCGACGAGGCGATAGCACTGAAGAAGGTCAAGGACCGGCGCCAGGCCTTGCGCTGGGTCCTTTCCCACCTTCCCTAAACCCCGATGACATAGTATCCTTATAACATGGCTGGAAATGTCATTTTAAACGGGAGGTCCCGATGGACCAGTCAGAGATGGGCAAGGCGGCGGTGGAATTCAGCAAGCAGCAACGGAGGCGGAAGATAGCGACCTGCTTCGTGCTTTCAGGCTGGTACGCGACATTGTTCATCACCGACAACCTCTTCGGGTACCACCCAGCGGTGCGGGTCGACGGGGCTTTGGCCTTGGTCTTTTTAGCCTGCGCTTTCGGCACGGCCTTCATGACCTCCTGGAAGAAGCGATCCTTGCTGGGGTTGTCGGCCATAGCGGGGCTGCTCCTCATTTCCTCCACGCCGCTTCTTTTCACGGTGATGGGCCTTCCCTTGAGCATACTGCTCCTTCGCCATGTCATGACCCTCTTCTTCTGCGTCATGGTTGCCCCCTATTTTCTGAAGCCCAGAGGGTTCGCCTTCTTCCTGGTCCTCCTTTACAATGCCCTTTGCTTCTACTACCCCATCCTCCGCACGAGGGAACTGGACGAGACCATGGCCTACGTGATAGTGACCTACTCCTTCTCGCTGCTCTTCGCCTACTTCTTCCTGGACATCCTGCGGATGAACCTGGACCATGTCTCCTCCCTCATCGCCGCGAAAAGGGACGCCGAGGACAGGGCGCTCAGGGATGACCTCACGGGAGTCTACAACAGGAGATATTGCGACAACCTCCTCCGGGTGCTCATAGAGAACGAGACCGAAAAGGCCCTCCTCTTCATCGACCTCGACGACTACCAGAACGTGTACCAGGCCCATGGCCACCTGGTAGGGGACGCCTATCTCAAGAGATCGGCCGAGGCCATATCGGAATCGATCAGGTCCGGCGACGTGGTCTCGCGTTTCAGCGGGAACCAGTTCGTGGTGGTCCTCGACAGCAATGACCTGACCCTGGCCGAGACGGTGGCCAGGAGGATCATCAAGGCCGTCGGGAACGTGATCCCCGAATTCGAGGGTATCTCCGTGGGTGTGACCAAGATCATTCCGGGGATAACCCAGCAGGCCGTGCTGGTCAACGCCGACACGGCCCTCTACCGGTCGAAGCGCTCGCACCTGGTGGGCATCTCCATTGTGGACCCCGCCAACCCCCGGATCGAGCCGGAACTCTGGCCTGAAACGGACATGACCCCCCAGTAAAGATGATGAGAGGGGCCCCAGGAGGGCCCCTCTTTCGTCAGGGCAAGGGCGCCCGACCGGAGGCGAAAAAACCCCGGAGGAGCTTCCCTACCCACAGGATGGCCGAGGCCACGGCCTTGAAGAGGATTCACACGGCCTTCACCTGCCTCGTACCAACGATACCATGAAAGGAACCGGGAGGTCCGCCATGAGTGACGGGGCTCTTGAAGTCATCCTCTCCAGGAGGAGCATCAGGAAATACACCGACAGGGCCATCGAAGAGGGGTCCCTGGAGCAGCTCCTGCGCGCCGCGATGAGCGCCCCGAGCGCCCATGATCAGCGGCCCTGGGAATTCGTCATCATCGACGACAGGGAGACCCTGCGGGCGATCACGCTGTTCCACCCCTATTCCAGGATGCTCCACAAGGCCCCCGTGGCGATAGCCGTTTGCGGCCGTACCACCGGGCTCCAGACGCCGGACTTCTGGCCCCAGGATTGCGCCGCGGCAACAATGAACATCCTGACAGCGGCCAAAGCCCTGGGGATCGGGTCAGTGTGGCTCGGCATCCACCCCATGGAAAACCTCGTCAAGGGGGTGAGCTCCCTGCTGGGCCTCCCGGGGGAGATCACGCCCTTTTCAATAGTATCCCTGGGGTACCCCGCCGAGGAAAAGGGGCCCTCCGAGCGATATGATCCCGCCAGGGTCCACAGGAACCGGTGGCGGGGATAAAGGGGGGCTGGCCATTCCTAGGGGTGGGACCGCCGGGGCAAGACGGCCTCTTTTTTTTGACCCCAATCTGAACATCGTCTTCGGCGTCACCCTGATCTCGGTCCTGGGCGTCGCCAGCGTCACTCCGGCTTTCCCGGAGATGACCCGCGCCCTGGGGGTCAACCAGGAGGACGCGGCGTGGCTCATTTCGGCCTTTACGATACCGGGGCTCCTCTTCACCCCCCTTGTGGGACTCCTCTCCGACCGCTTCGGCCGGAGGCGGGTCCTGATCCCGTGTCTCTTCCTTTTCGGCGCGGCGGGGGGAGCCTGCTTTTTCGCTCCTGGCTTCGGCGCCCTGATGACCTTCAGGTTCCTGCAGGGTATCGGGTCAGCGCCCCTCAACGTGCTGAACGCGGCCCTGATAGGGGATTTTTTTGAGGGCGACGACAGGCCGGCGGCCATGGGTTACAACACGAGCATGATAGGGGTGGGCACCGCCTTGTACCCCGCCCTCGGGGGCCTGCTGGCCATGGTCGGCTGGAACTACCCCTTCCTCCTCTCCCTCCTGGCCCTCCCCGTGGGCGCCTGGGCGTACCTGGGGCTCGAGGAGGGGAAAAGGTTCCCGGCGGGGAGCCCGCCCGCGGGGCGGCCCTCATCGTCGCTCCGGGCGGGGCTCACCGGCAAGGGGATCCCCCTTTTGCTTTTCGCCACGATGATGGCCTTCGTGATCCAGTTCGGCGGGTTCATCACCTTCCTCCCCTTCTTCCTGGAATCAGGCTACGGCGCGACGCCCTTGACGATAGGGGTGATATCGGCCGTCATGTCCATCTCCGGGGCCATAACCTCGTCGAGAGCGGGGTGGCTCTCTGCCCGTTTCAGCCGCCGCTCCCTGGTGACGGCCGCCTTTGCCTTGTACGGCTTCGCGCTCCTGTTCCTTCTCCGCGCGCCCGGCTGCTGCGGTATGTTGATCCCGGCGGCCCTCTTCGGCATGGGACAGGGCGTCAACATCCCGAACCTGCTCACCGCCCTCACCGACAGGGCTCCCGAGGAGAACCGGGCCGTGGTCCTGTCCCTGAACAGCCTCTCCCTGAGGCTGGGGCAGACCCTGGGGCCGCCCCTTTTCGGGGCGATCTTCGCCTCCAGGGGCATCGAAGCGGTCTTCACCGCCGGGGCGGTCCTGGCGACGGCCATGGCGGTGGTGATCTTCACCTTCCTGGGGGAGGGCGAAAAGAAATAAACCTCCGTTCCTAGCGGCAAGGACGGAAAAACCGGCGCCGCCTTTCGTGGCGGCGCCGGCCTTGTTCGTTCCATCCCGCCTTCGGGCGGCAGGTTCATCCCTTTACCGGATGAAAAGAGGAGTGCCGACGGACGGGTCGAACCCGTTGCCCTGGACCACGGTGCCCTCGGCTCCGGAAACCCACACCCCGTACTTCTCGCCGCTCACCCTGTTGCCCACGACCAGGGTATCCTGCACCTTGGCGACGGCCCCGACGACGATGATGCCGGCGGGGTCGGCCAGCCCGACTTCCTGGTCCGCGCCGTTGCCGCGGACCGTATTACCGCTGACGATGGTGCCCTGCACCCTTTGGCCGGGGGCGTTGCTGTGGATGATCACCCCGGGGAGGAAATTATCGGTGATGGCGTTGCCGCTTACCACGTTATCGATGGCCGACGTCCCCGGAGGGTTCGCGGCGACGATTATGCCGGCCGGGTTGCGGTTTACGGTATTGCCGGTCACCAGGTTGCCGATGACTCCCTGGCCGGGGTTGAAGGCCGCGACGACGATGCCGCAGGACTCTTCGTTATCGTTGACCCTGTTGCCGCTGATGACGTTATACATAGCCGGCCTCGGCGTCCCGGGCACCAGGGCGCCGGGGTTGATGGGGCCGTTGTCCATCACCGCGATGCCGCCGCCCTTGTTCCGGGTGACGGTGTTGTCCAGGATGTAGGACGAGGAGACACCGACCAGGAGGATGGCCTTCGTTTCGATCCTGTCGCTGGTAGGCGCCAGGGCGTTATCTTCGATATTGTTGCCGCGGATGATGATATTGCTAGTGTCCTCGGCGAAAATACCCTGGTTGTTGGCATGCTGGATGGTCAGGCCCTCGATGACAGTCCCGGCCGCGCCGTCGCCCTTGATCCGGATGCCCTCGTCAAGGCCGGCCGCGTCGATAACGGTACGGGCCGAGCCGTAGGCCCGCCCGGGATCAGACATCAACGTCACCTTCCGGGTTATGCTGAGGCTTTCCTTGTAGGTCCCCGGCAGGACAACGACGACGGCACCCTCCTTCGCCCTGTCCAGGGCATGACCGATCGTACGATAGGGCGAAAGGGCGGTCCCCTCACCCTGCTCGTCGTTGCCGGTCTTTCCGTCCACGACGGCGAAGGATCTCAAGGCACCGGCCTCAGCCGCGCCGGCGGGAGCCGCAATGACGCCGCCCGGCAGGGCCAGCCAGGCCGATAATAGGATCACCGCCAGAACCCCTATGCCACGGTAATGGCGTTTCATAACCAGAACACCTCCTTCTTGCACTCACTTCTCGTTGAAATCCGCTACCCTAAAAACGGGAACGCGCCCTATGTTTCGAAGTAAGAAATTTGTTAGGCTGACCTATCTTATGCCCCTCTCCCCGCTTTGTCAAGGGGATGCGTCTTTTTGATATCATTTCATTTGGATACCAAGAACCAGGTCCCTGGGCCATTCCCCCGTTGACCGTTTACGAGTTCGGTCTTCCGATTTACGATTCTCGGTTTTTGGTTTCCTATTCACGATTCACGATTCACGATTCACGGTTTCCGGCTTTCGTCCTTCGCTTCACGCTTTTGATCCTACGTCTCACGCTCTTAAGGTTTGGCCTTGCTCCTTCGATTCACGATTCACGATTCACGATTCACAATTCACGATTCACGATTCACAATTCACGGTTCACGATTCACAATTCACGGTTCACGATTCACGGATTTCGTCTTTTCCGTATACAATTGCTCAAATTCAAGGTCTGACCCCAATCAGGGGCTGTGCTATGATAACGAGTATCTTTTTGGGAGGTGACGGCCATGATCCCAAGGAGGTTTTTATCGCTCATCCTTTTCCTGGGCCTCATCCTGCAGGGCAAGGCCGCCTGTGCGGATTTCGATGTCTCCTCTGTCAAGGGCCCCCATATCAAGGACCTCTACATGGTGATCTACCGGGACCCCGACTCCCAGATGCTGGCCCTCCAGAAGGGCGAACTGGACGTCTTGGGCGACATCGCCCGCCCCTCCGACGTGGACCGCCTCGCCTCAAACCAGGAAATCTCCCTCTCCATTTCCCGGGGATTTCACCTGTTCTTCATGGGCTTCAACCTGAGGAAGGAACCGTGGAACGACCGGACACTCCGGCATGCGGCGGCCATGGCCGTCCCGTCGAGGCAGATCGTGAGGGACATCTTTTCGGGGTACAGCGAGCCCGTCGACACCTACCTGCCGCCGGTCTCCCCCTACTATGAACCCGACGTGACGGTCCACGAGCACGACCCCGCCAAAGCCAGGCAGATCCTCGCCGACGCGGGGTGGAAATGGTCGACCGAGGGCACCCTCATCCCTCCCGGCGGCGACCGGCCGCTGAAGGCGGTGAAGCTGCTATCGCCCACCGCGCAGGTGGCCCCCACCACGGCGGAGATATCTAACAGGATCGCCGAAGCCCTCAAGTCGATCGGCATCCCCCTGTCGGTGGAGCCCCTGGACTTCTCCAGCATGATAAGCAGGCTCGACCGCCACGATTTCGACCTCTTCGTCATGGCCTGGAGCCTTTCGAGAGACCCCGACAGCCTTTTCGCCTTCTTCCACTCATCGATGGACGTGCCGGGGGGTTACAACATCCAGGGACTTCATGACCCCGAACTGGACAAGGTCCTCGAGGAGCTCCGCTGGGCCCCCGACGAGAAGACCGCCGATGGGGCCGCCCGAAAGGCCCAGCGGATGCTCTCGGATATATCGCCCTGGATACCGATCTACTCCCGCTACATGGTGGCCGCCGTCAGGGACGATTGGGAGGGCGTGGTGAGCACCCGGTCGACCTCGGCGGACAACCTCTGGACCTTGCTTAACATGAGACCTCTTCACGGGGGAGAGAGGCCCGTCATGTGGTGCCTTCCGGAGGAACCGAGGTCGCTCAACCCGCTGGGCACGAGTTCCGCCTACGACTGGCAGGTGCTGGCCCTCATCTACGAGGGACTGATCGCCGTGGACCCGGAGACCCTGGGGGACCTCCCCTGGCTGGCCACGGACTGGAAAGTTGAGACCGTCGACGGCGAAGGCGGACCCCACACGAGGCTGACCTTCACCCTCAGGGAGGGCGTCCGCTGGCAGGATGGGATCCCCTTCACCTCCAGGGACGTGAGGAAGACCCTGGAGTTCCTGAAGGAACACGAGATACCCCGTTACTACGATAATGTCAGGGATATCGAGAGGATCGACACCCCCGACGACCACACCGTGATCGTCACGATGGGGAACGTGTCCTACTGGCACCTCCACAATATAGGGGGTTCACCGGTCTTCCCGGCCCACATCCTCGAAACCGTCAAGGACTGGGAGAGCTGGCAGCCCGCGAGGGAGACCAACCCCTCGGTGAAGGAGCTCACCAGCCTGGTCGGTACGGGTCCCTTCGTTTTCAGGGAGTACCGGCCCGGCGAGTTCGTGCACCTCGTCAGGAACGAGGGCTTCTGGCTCCTCGGGGGTGATTAGCCCTTGAGGTCCTACTGGACGAAGAGGGTCCTGGGCGCGGCGGCCGTCCTCCTCCTGGTCATTGCCGCCAACTTTTTCCTCTTCAGGATCATGCCCGGCGATGTCGTGTCGACCATCGTCGACCCCCGCTTCTCCCCCGAGGCCAAAGAGCGGATGAGGGAGGTCTTCGGGCTGGACCTCCCCCTGGGCCGGCAGTTCGCGGTCTATGTCCGGAGGATGCTCACCTTCGATTTCGGCATCTCCTTCCTCTCCCAGCGGCCCGTCTGGGACGAACTGAAAAGCAGGGTCCCTAACACGGTCGCCCTCCTCGGTTCGGCCCTGGTCCTTTCGTCGGCCCTCGGCACCTGGCTCGGCGTCAAGGCGGCGAGAAAAAGGGGCGGGTTCACGGAAAAGGTCGTGCTCCTCTCGGGGTCGGTGTCCTTCTCCTTCCCCTCCTTCTTCGTCCAGCTGGTCCTCCTCCTGCTCTTGGCCTACACTTTCCCCCTGTTCCCCCTGAGGGGGAGCGTCTCCATACCTCTCCCTCAGACGGGGACGGCGAGGGCCCTGGATTACCTCTGGCACCTGCTGCTGCCGGCGGGGTCGCTGGTGCTCCTCGGCTTCGGCTCCTGGGCCATCTACGTGAGGAACCTGATGGTGAAGACCCTGGGTGAGGACTTCATCCTCATGGCCAGGGCCAAGGGCCTCCCCGAGGGCAGGGTCCTCTGGAACCACGCTTTCCGGTCCGCCCTTCCCCCGGTGCTCACCCTGTTCCTCCTGGCCCTCCCCGGCATCGTCTCCGGGGCCGTCCTGACCGAGACGGTCTTCTCCCTCCACGGGGTCGGGAAGTATCTCCTCGATTCCATCATGGGCCACGATTACCCGGCGGCGGGAGCCGCCTTTTACATCCTGGGGCTGCTGACGATCGCCTCCAACCTGGCCGCCGACGCCGCCTACGCCCTGGCGGACCCGCGGATAAGGGTCGGGGGGAGGGTCCAAAGTTGAGGAAGCCCCCCCGGTGGAGTTTCATGGCCTTCCTGCTGATCCTGGCCGTCGCCGCCGCCGGCCCCCCGATGCTCCCCGGTGACCCGGGGAGGACCATGGCCAAACCCTTCGCCCCGCCCGCCTGGTCCGGGGGGGACGCGCCGCCCCCCTTTTCCGGCGCCATAACCCCCGCTTCAAGGGAGATAACCATCGATTGGAAGTGGGACGCCCCCGAAAACCTGACGCTAAAGGGTCAACTGGCCTTCGACGAGGACTCCCCGGTGCGGCTGGTCTGGACCACGGCGGAGGGGGGCTCCTTCACCCTGGCCTCCTTCAGGGGAGGCAGCCTTTGGGAGGTCGACCTAGACGCCAGGGATATGGCTTTCAAGACAGGCCTCGGCATACCGCCTTTCGCCAGCGCCACGTCCCTGCTATTCCCCGGCAGGGGTGTGCAAACCCTCTCGCTGGAGGGACCCGCCCCGTCGGGCGGCTCCCTGGACCTCGCCCTTCCCGGCGGCAGGTGGGGCCTGCTCGGGACGGACCAGAGAGGGAGGGATGTCCTCTCCCTCTTCATCGTGGGGGTCAGGGTCTCCCTCCTGGTGGGTATCTCGGCCACCCTGCTGGCCTCGCTGCTGGGGCTCTCCATCGGGCTGACGAGCGGTTACCTCGGGGGCGCCGCCGACGCCCTGATCATGAGGGCGGTGGACGTCCTCCTGTCCATACCGGTCCTCCCGATCCTGATGGTCTTCGTGGGGATATGGGGGAAGGGGCTCTGGCAACTCGTAATGATCCTGGGCCTCTTCTCGTGGATGGGTACGGCCAGGACCGTCCGCTCCCTGGCGCTCTCCCTGAGGGAGTCCTGCTACGTCGAGAACCTCCGCTCCCTGGGGGCCGGCCCCTGGTACATCCTTTACAGGCACCTGCTGCCCGAGGCGATGCCGGTGGTGCTGGCCGCCGTGTCCCTAGGCGTACCAGGCGCCATCCTCGCCGAGGCGGGGCTCTCCTTTCTGGGGCTTTCCGACCCCAGGGTGATCTCCTGGGGGAGGATGCTCCACGAGGCCCACGGTTTCGGGGCCTTCACGGCCGGTGCCTGGTGGCTCATCATCCCGCCGGGGCTGGGCATCTCGCTGATCTGCCTCGTTTTCCTCGACATGGGAAGGGCCATCGAGGAGATGGCCGACCCGAGGCTGAAGGGGGGCGGCGGGCGATGATCGCGATCCGGGACCTATCGGTGACCTACAGGACCGCCGCCAGGAGCGTCCCCGCCGTCAGGGGCGTCTCCCTGGAAGTGCCCCGGGGGAAAGTGACCGCCGTCGTCGGAGAGTCGGGAGGCGGCAAAAGCACCCTGGTCTACGGCATCCTCCGCCTCCTCCCCCCCGGCACGGAAATGTCGGGGAGCATCGACTACGACGGCATGGAGCTGACCCGGGCGAGCGAGGAGAGGATGCGGGAGTTCCGCTGGAAGAAAGCGGCCCTGGTGACCCAGGGGGCCATGAACTCCCTGACGCCGGTGCTGACCGTGGGCTACCAGGTCGCCGAGGTGCTCCGGGTCCGGCTGGGCATGCCCGGCGGCGAGGCCCGGGAAAGGGCCTTGGAACTGCTGGCCATGACGAACCTGCCGCCGGGCTACGCCGGGAAGTACCCCCACGAACTCTCCGGCGGTGAAAAGCAGCGGGCGGTCATATCGATGGCCGTCGCCTGCTCCCCGGAGTTCCTGATCGCCGACGAGCCGACGAGCGCCCTGGACGTGATCACCCAGGCCGAGGTCATCGCCACCCTCGTCAGGATGGTGAGGGAGAAGGGGATGGGCCTGCTTCTCGTGACCCACGACCTCCCGCTGGCGCTCTCCATCAGCGACGAAATGGCGGTGATGCACGAAGGCCGCCTGGTCGAAAAGGGCACCCCCGAGCGGATCACGGCCTTCCCCTCCCACGCTCACACGAGGACGCTGCTTTCGGCCTTCGGCGTCACGGCGAGGTCAGGGCAGTGAGCGGCCTTCTCCTCTCCACGAAGGGTTTGTCGGTCACGTTCCATTCACCCCGGGGCAGCGCGGAGGCCCTGAAGGGAGCGGACATCGATGTCGCGCCCGGCGAGAGCCTGGCCGTCGTCGGTGAATCGGGGAGCGGGAAGACCACGCTGCTCCGGGCGAGCCTGGGGCTGGTCCAGCCTTCGGCGGGTTACGTCGCCCTCCTGGGGCGGAAACTGGCGGGGTGCGACGGAAAGGAGCTGATCTTCTTGAGGAGGAGGTGCGGCTTCATCCCCCAGGACCCCTTCGGGTGCGTCCCTCCCACGCTGAACGCCTTGGACGCCGCATCCGAGCCGATCCGCATCGCCGGCAGGGGGAGCCGCGGGGAGGCCCTGGAAAAGGCTCGAGTCCTCCTGGCCGAGTTGGGCCTGGGCGACCCGGCCCTCTGGAAGGAACGGGTGCGGCTTGCCCTCTCGGGGGGGCAGAGGCAGAGGGTCAGCATAGCCAGGGCTCTCAGCCTGGACCCCGAGTTCCTCCTGGCCGACGAACCGGCCAGCATGCAGGACGCAGCCAACAGGGCCGAAGTGATGGCCATCCTCCGCCGCAGGACGCAAAAGGGCATGGGGCTGCTGATGGCCATCCACGACCTCCCCCTGGCGGCGGCCTTCGCCGACAGGGTGGCGGTCATGTACAAGGGCGCCGTCGTCGAGACGGGGCCCTCGGAGAGCGTCGTGAGGGACCCTCTCCACCCCTACAGCAGGGCCCTCATCGCGGCCATTCCGGGGATAGGTAAGGAGATCAGACCCCCCGAAAGGATCGAGGAATGGCCCTTCGGGGGGTGTCCTTACGCTCCCCGGTGCCCCGCCAGGACGGAGCGCTGCAGGAAGGCGCCACCCCTTTCGCCGGTGGCGCCGGATCGGAACGTCGCCTGCTGGAACGCCCGTGGGAGGGACCGCTGAAGTGAAGGGTTACGGGAGGCCGTTGCCGACCTCCAGGGTCCTGTGGAGCTGGACGAAGACCCCCGCCAGCCGGGGGTCGAACTGTTTGCCCGCCTGGGAGGCTATCTCCTCGAGGGCCTCCTCGCTGGAAAGGCTGGGCCGGTAGGAACGCCAGCCGGTCATCGCCTCGTAGGCGCAGAGCAGGTGGATGACCCGGGAAAGGCGGGGAATGTCCTCGCCGGAAAGGCCCCTGGGATAACCGCTGCCGTCGTACTTCTCGTGATGGCAGAGGATCTCCTCGGCGATGGAGCTCAAGGGGGCAAGATTCCTGGCGAGGCGGTAGCCCCTTTCGGGGTGCCTCCGCACATCCTCCCACTCCCCGGGGTCAAGGGGCCCCTTCTTGTAAAGGACCTCGGCGGGGATGGGCATCAAACCCACATCGTGGAATCGGGCCAGCAGGGCCAGTTTTTCCATCTCGTCCTGCCTGAGGGCGAGGTGCTTCCCGAAAAGGTGTGCCAGCCCCCTCACCCTGGAAATATGGGTCTTCATCCTGGGGTCGGAATCCAGGAACTCCACGATCCTCGAGTAGATGGCCGACCGCGACCTTTCACTCCTAGTCAGCTTGTCCAGGTACATGTCGTCGTCGGCCTTTTTCCTCACCTGCATGAGATCCTGGGTGACTTCCTCCTTGGCGGCCACCCCCAGCGCCATGCTCAGCGGGATCATACCTCCCTGGCTGCGCTCGCAGGCCCGCCTCACGCGGTCGCAGACGGACCTGGCCTCGAGAAGGGTCGTCTGGGGCAGGAGCATGATGAATTCATCGCCGCCGATACGGGCGATTATATCCTCCTGCCTGCAGCAGGACCGGAGGATCGTCCCCGCCTCGGTCAGGAGTTTGTCGCCTTCGAGGTGGCCGAAGGCGTCGTTGATGAGCTTAAGGTTGTCCAAGTCCGCCACGACCAGGCTTATGGGGAGCTGCCTCGGCGAGTCCAGCCGCCGAAGCTCCTCCTCGAAAAAGGATTGGTTGTACAGCCCCGTCAGTGCGTCATGACAGCCGAAGAACCGGATCTTGTCGTCGAGCATCTTCCTCTCGGTTATATCCTGGTATATGGCGTAGATCAGGGTCGTCCCATCCCCCACGGGGAAGCAGACGGCGTTGATCTGCACCTCCACCCAGCTTCCGTCCTTCCGGCGCCTCGTCCTTTCGGCCTTGATGGTGGTACCGTCCGCCGCCCCCCTGGTCAGGCCTACGGCATCGCCCCGGAGCTCACCGGGGGCTATGAGCGCGTCCAGGTCCGCGCCGACGCACTCGTAACTGTAGTACCCGAAGAGCCTCTCGAAGGAATCGTTGACCCGCTGGATGATGCCGTCACCCCCGACGAGGGCTATGGCCAGGGGGCTGTTCATAAAGAGGTTCTCGAAGTAGGTCCTTTCCGTGGCGAGTTGCTGCTGTACCATCACCCTCGATGAAATATCCCGGTAGACGGCCAGGTATTCCCCGGAGGGGCCGTCGCCCGTTATGGCCACGGCCCGTATGGAGAGGTGTATCTCGCTGCCGTCCTTACGGAACCGGACGGCGTCATAATCCAGCCTTTTCCGGTCCCTCAGTTGCCGGATATAACCCCGGATCTCTTCTTCCTTTCCCCCACCCCCGAGGATCTCCCAGAGGTGATGTCCGAGAACCTCATCCTGCCCCAGGTCGAAGAGCCGGTCGAAGGCCGGGTTGGAGCGAAAGACGGTGCCCTCCTCATCGAAGAGGACCATGCCGTCGGGTGAATCGACCACTATCCTTTCCAGCACGGACCTTTCGCGAGCCAGTTCCCTCTCGGCGACCTTCCTCTCGCTTATATCCTCGTAGATGGCGTAGACCGCCAGCACCCTGTCGCCTTGAATGATGGGGACGCCCCATATCAGGACGGGGAACCGGGAACCGTCCTTTCTGACCCTGACCCTCTCGGCAAGGTTGCTCCTGCCCCTGAGGACCAGCTCCGTCAGATCCCCCGCGTCCGCGGAAAGGTCCTCTTCACGGGCGACGAGGTCGTCGAGCTGGCTTCCCACGACCTCGCCCGGATCGTAGCCGAACATCTCGCAGAAGGCGCTGTTGGCACGGGCTACCTTCCCATCGGGCGTCTGGACGGCGATCCCGAGCGGGGTCTGGTCGATCAGGGTCTCGTAGAAAGCATCGATGTTGAAAGTACTGTTAACGCCCTCCACGGCGAAACCGCCTTTCCAGGAGAGTGAGAAGAGGTATCCCCAGGCCGAAACATGCGACAGCTTCCCCTAGGCCGATATGGACCATGACCGGGAGCGCCGGGACCTCAAGGATAAAAGAAAGATAACCCCCGACTACGAGGGCGTTGACGGCGACAGGGGGAAGGGCGGCGAGGACCCTGTTGGGCATCCTCGAGGTGAGTATCGCGGCCCCAAGCGTTGCCAGGCTTCCGAATACCACGTCAATTATACCGAAACCACCGACGAAATTGGAGATGACGCAACCGACGAAAAGGCCGGGAACGGCCTCGGGCCACATCCACGGAAGCAGCGCCAGAGCTTCCGACACCCTGACCTGCGCCGGCCCGAAGGAGATGGGGGCGAAGAGCAGCGTCAGGGCCACGTAGACCCCGCCTATGAGGGCGGCCCTGACCAGCCGGCCGGGCCCGTTGACACCCATAGAAGAACTCAGCCTCCTTGCCGCGCCAGAGAGAGGACGGCCTCCCGCAAGAGCCCGGGGAAAACCTCCAGGGAGTAGGAGAGGCGGAGTCTCTCGGTGATCTTGTGGGGGTCCTTCCCGGAGGGCCCCAGGTTCAGCACCGGGATGTCGAGGGCCTTCATTTCGCCCAGGGCTACCCTGTAGACACTCCCCCACCCGGGAGTATTCGATGCCACGCAGAGCATGTCCATGGCGCTCCCCTGGAAACCGAGGTAACAGAGGTCGCTGATGCCGGCGAAGTACTCCTTCAGGGAGAGCTCCACGCCGTACTCGAGGCGGGCCGTTTCGATGACGCTCCCGGCGGCCTTTCGGGCCCTCCTGTCGCCTTCGCTCCCGCCGTCGTTGAAGCGGTGAGGGTAATAGGGCGGCAGGAAGCCCACGATCACCATCGGCGCGGAAGGGGGGTCCCACCGGAGCATTTCCGTCACCACCGCCAATGAGCGGTGACGGTCGTCCAGTGCGGGGTCCATGGCTTCGACCAGTCTCCTGATCCTGGCCTTCGTCCCGCCTCCCAGGGCCGCGTCGGTCTCGTGGGCGAACTCCTCGAAGGTCACCACCCGCGGGCGGGGGGTGTAGAAGGCGGCCCCGAGCTTCGATGCGCTCCTCTTCACCTGTTCGAAGGCGGCAAAGGCGGCTTCTTCGGCGACCTTCTTCATCTCGCCCATTACCTCCGCCGGTGCCCTGGTGAGGGTGATGTAATTGAAGAAGATCGCCGCCCTGTCGGGGGTGGTGACGGAGTAATCGTTCCGGAGGTCCCTCAGGAAGAGGCACGCCGGCGGGGGGCCCGTCTCATCGCCGGACCTGTCGGCCAGCCGCGGATCACCCTCGACGAGGACCGAAAGGTGGGACGCCATGAGGGAAGCGCTCAGGCCGTCGAAGTACCGCCCCACGTGGGTCCCCGCACCGACGCAATAGAAGAAGGGCATCACCTTGCCGACGGAGCCCAGGAAGACAGCCTCCCCTTCCAGGTCGGGCGCCCCGGCCGATCCCGGTTCAGCCAGGATGGCCCCCAGGTATTCGAGGCCTCTCTCGTCCCTGATACCCGCCAGGGCGGGGACGGCGGCCTTCATGCCGGCGGACCCGACCTCCTCGTCGGGGACGGCGAGGAAAAGCAGGTTGACGCCGAGGCTGGAAGGGTCGGCCGCCGCTTCAGCGAGCAGGGCCATCTCCGCCGCCAGGCCGCACTTCATGTCCATCACGCCGCGGCCGAAGATAAAATCACCGGAGGCCAGGTCCTCGCCGGCCTCCCCTCCGAGGCCCCGCTCCCCCAGGGCGGCGGTGTACTCCACGGGGGAGAAGGCCAGGCCTTCCAGGGGACCGAACTCTTCCGTCCCGACCACGTCGAAGTGCCCCGTGAGGACCACCGTCCCCTTTACGGCCGGTTCGGCCTCGACGATGGCCATGACCGCCCCCCTGCCGAAGGGGTCCCCCGGGACGGGGATGAACCTGAGATCATCGGGGTGCTCCCGGAAATAACCCAACTCCCCGAGCCGACTGTGGATGAACCTCCCGGCCTCGGCCTCCCCTGGAGAGCCGGTGACGCTGGGTATCCTGGCCAGCTCCAGGAGCAGTTCAAGTATGCCCTGCCTCGTATTCTCCATGACCGGTCCTCTCTTTTTACCGGGGTGAAGGGATGGCCCAATCATACCATCCCACGGGATAGGCCTGTCCATGTATACAGTGATACAATGGGTGTCGTCACAAAGAACGCCACGAGGGGAGCCCCGATCGAGGTCATGAAACTGAAACGCCCCGCCGTCAACACCAAACTGGTCATCCTGACGCTGACCCATTTTCTCACCGACCTCCACGGGACCTTCCTGGCCACCTTCGTCCCGGTGATCGTCGGTCGGCTCGGGATCTCCTACGCCCAGGCGGGACTGTTGAATTCCCTCTCGGGGATGATCCACATTGTGGTCCAGCCTATGGCCGGTTACATCTCAGACACCTTCTCCCGCCCCTACGCGATAATCGTGGGCCCCCTGCTGACCGCCCTCGGGGCCTCCATGCTCCCCCTTGGCCCCACCTACGGCGTCACCCTTATACTGGTCGGCCTCTGGTCCTTCGGCAGTTCCGTCTACCACCCCCTGGGGCATGGGAGCGTGGGTTACGTGGGAGACCCGGGGAAACTGGCCTTCTTCCTCGCCCTGTTCTCCGTGGCCGGGATACTGGGGTCGACCCTCAGCCCGATCTATGCCGTCCTCCTGGTCAAGGTCTTCGGCATGGGACCGCTGATGGTGGTGGCTACGCTGGTGCCCGTCTCCGTCGGGGCCTGGCTCGTGATCCGCTTCATCCCGACCCTGAAGGCGGAAGGTTCTGAATCATACCCTTCCCCCAGGGGATTTTACCGATCCTTCAGCAGGACCTTCGGCATCATTTTTCCCGTGTGGCTGGTATGCGTATGCCGGGAGACGGCCTTCGAGGGAATCCGCTTCTTTCTCCCCCTGTTCATCGCCTCCCGGGGGGGGAGCATCGTGAACATCGGCACTATACTCTTCCTGATAAACACCGTGGGCACGGTCTCGCCCATGGTCGGCGGCAGGATAGCCGATCGGTTCGGCCGGAGGATAGTCACGATGGCCGCCATGGCCATGGCGCCCTTCTTCCTGGTCCCGGCGGCCCTGACCGGCGGGGTCCTGTCGATCTCCCTCTACATGGTGGGCAACGCCCTCCTCCAGGGACTCCTCCCCGTCACCGGGGCCGCCGCCCAAGAGATGGCCCCCGAGGCCAGGAGCACCGCCGCCTCGATGGTCATGGGGCTCCCCTTCGGGCTGGCGAGCCTCCTCATAGCACCCATCGGGGCCCTGGCCGACCGCACGAACCTCACCATGGTCCTCATCCTGCTCGGCCTGCTTCCCCTCCTCCCGATGCCGGTCTTCTGGAAAGGGTGGAAGAAAGAAGAAGGCAGATAAAGCGGGGATCGCAAGGGCAAAACCCGTCAATCGTAAATCGTGAATCGGGAATCGAAAGGGCAAAACCCGCCAATCGTGAATCGGGAATCGTGAATAGTGGAGCCAAGGCAAAGGCAAAAGCGAAAAGCGTGAACGGGAACGGGAAACGGGAGAAACGCGAGTCGCAAGAGCAAAACAATTGACCTTTCGATTCACGATTTACGATTCACGACTAACGATTCCCGATTCCCGATTCACGATTCACGATTCACGATTTACGGTTTTCAATCCCCGATATCGATTTATCAGGATAGTATGTTATACTACCTCCCGTAAGAATAAAGGGGAGGTCGGGGACAGTGCTGAAGCTTGAAGTCGAACACTACATTCAACTTGGGGAGAAGATGAGGGAACGGGCCGCCGAGCTGTGCAAGATGTATATGAAGGTCCATTACGATTGCGACGACTGCTCGGTCCTGGTGACCAACATGGAGACCGGGCAGAGCGGGCGGTTCCGGATCATGTTCAACGAGTCGGACACGGAAGAAATGCTCTATCTCCCTCCCGAATACTTCTGGCTCACCGATGACGAGGTCGCCGTCAGGATGAAGATCGACAGGGACATCCGCGAGGGCCAGCTGGAGGAGCGCAGGAAGTCGCGTCCCTCGGCGGGCTAGGAGGCGGCTGAGCCTGCCGCCCCGACGGGAGACCTAGGGGTGACCCTTTTTTCCCAGGGGCCTCCAGAGAAAGAAGTAGACGGCCGGGGCCGCGAAGAAAAGGATGGCCGGCAGGACCCTGAAGGCGCCGGCCACCCCCAGCATCGATGAGGCGTAACCCACCACAACGGGTATCAGGAAGAAACATCCGTCCAGGATGAACCATACAACGGCGGTGGCCTTGGGGTGCAGCCCCGGCGGCGCCGCTTCTCCTATCATCGCCAGGGACAAGGGGAAACCCACACCCACCCCTATGCCGTAAAGGAGGCCCCAAAAGGCGAAGGCATGGGGGGAAGACGAAAAGGACGTGCCGAAGAGCGAAAAGGCATTCCAGGCAGCCATGAGAGTGTAAACGATATCCTTGGGGAAGGCGTCCATGAGCCTGAACCCCGCCAGCCTTGTCAGGATCGCCCCCGCCGCGAAGGTCACCATGAAGTAGGACGACAGAAGACCCTTGCTCAAGGCGAGGACCGGTATGGATATCACCGCCGCGTCGGTCATCCCGTAGATGAACACCGCCAGGAACATCACCCTGGCCCTGGCGAGGCGGAAAAGCTGCGAATAGGTCCCCCAACCCGCCCCTCTTCGCGCCGCGCCCTCGTCGCGGTCCACGACGGCGAAGGTCATCCCCACCAGGGCGCAAGCCAGGGCCACCAGCGGCCCGAACCACGGGTAGACGCCGTAGCCGCCACGCTGGAGCAGCCAGTCCAGCAAGGGCACGACGCAGAGGAAGGGCGCCATGGCGCCAATAGTGATCAGGGCGAAGGCCCCGCCCCTCACCTCGCGGGGTATGGCAATAGTCTGGTAGGTGGTGAGCGAAACCAGGAAGAGGCCGAAACCGAAGCCCATGAGCACCCTGGAGAGGATCAGGAAGGGCAATGTGACCCCCGAAAGGGCCAGCCCTATGCTCCCGACGGCGCTGCACAGGGCGGCCCCGGTCAGGGTGGCCCTGAAGGTGAAACGCTCCACCAGGATGGCCATGAAAGGCCTGGGGAGGGTCGAAGCCGCGTAGAAGGCACCCAGGACCCAGCCGATTGTCGCCTGAGACTTCAACCCCAGATGATCGAGGTACAGGGGGAGGAAAAAATAGGCGTAACTGAAACTCATGATGGCGAAACTGCCTCCGGCCATCCTGGGGAGCTGTTTTTTCACCCTATGCATCGGGGTCGACCCCCGGCGTGAGGACCTCCGGCCCGGGAAGGTGGAAGGTTTTCCTGATGAAGGTGTCAAACTCCGCCAGGGCGACACCGATGAGGATAACGGCACCCCCCAGAGCTATCTGGAAGTTCAGCACTTCCTGGCCTATCAGCACGGCGATGACGTAACCGAAGGGACCCTCCAGGGAGAGCAGGATCGCCGCGTGGACCTCGGGGCTGAACCTCTGGGCCACGGTCTGCACCAGGAAGGGGATCACCGTCACGAGGACCACGACGTAAAGGAGTCCCAGCAAAGCTCTGGGGTCTATGGAGGCAACGTGGGGGGGCGACTCAAAGACAAGGGCTGTGGCTAGGAAGAAGAACCCGGCCGAGGACAGCTGGACCACCGTCAGGGCCACGGGGTCCATCCTCCGGCTGAGGTTACCCACGCCGAGGACATGGAGGGCTATGCCCAGGGCCAGGACGAGGGAGAGGAAGTCGCCGAAGTTGAAGGTCATCCCCGGGGTGAAGGCCATGACCAGCAACCCCGCCGTCGTTATGAAGGCCCCGGCCGTGGCGACCCAGGAGGGCCATCTCCTGTAGAACAGGGCGAAGAGGAAGGGCACCATGACCACGTTGGAAGCGGAGATGAAGGACTGCTTCCCGGGGGTGGAAAAGACCAACCCCCAGATGTGGGCCGCGAAGGAGAGGAACAGGAGGAAGCCCAGGGCCACGCCCAGGAATATATCCTTCCTGCCCAGGTACTTCAGCCGGTCTTTGAAAAGCATCAAAAGGACCAGGGCGCTCATCGTGAACCTCACGGCCATGAGCCACATCGGGGAGAAGAAACCCAAAAGCCAGCTGGTCACACCGAAACCGGACCCCCAGAACACGGCGACGATGAACATGGAGGCGTCGGCCAGGAAGACCCTTTTCCTCTCGTCCAAAAAAGCGCACCTGCCCCTCGATGACGTTGTCTTTACAGCATACCACCAGCCATGGGGTGGTGTACAAAGAAGGATATGATATCATCTTCGGGCACGGTCATTTCCATGAAGGGTGGGGGTCCCCCGATGGGTAAGCTGAGAACCACACCGGCGGTGTTTTTCGCCCTGCTCCTCCTCGCCTGCCCGGCCTTCGCAGGCCAAACCTACCAATTCAAGGGCGAGGTCAAGGGCATCACCAGGGGAGCCCTCCTTTTCAAGGCCTTCGCGGAGGGACTGAAACCAGAGTCGATGGAGATGATACTGGACGAGGAGCCCGACGAGACCGGGAGGGTCCGGCGGGTCTTCCTGGACCTCTTCGGGTGTGAACTGGGCGGCGTAAGGATCGAGCAGCTCGAGATCGAGGCCCTCGACACACAGTTCACCGACCCCAGCGGCTGGACATCACCAGGGCCGGAAGTGGTGGAAATGCTCTCCGTCAATGCCCGGGCGACCATACTGGAGGCAGACGTCAACAGGGCCATCTCCGACGCGGCCTTCGGCGACGATGACGGCAACTGGCACGGCCTCTCCCTGGACTTCCGCAAGGGAAAAGTATACGCCAGGGGGTACTACACGGTCCGGTTCCTCTTCACGCTGGACATCCTGATCGAACTGGAGGGCCGCTTCGGCATCGTGGGCGGCAAGCAGGTCTGGCTCGAAGACTATACAATGAAGGTCAACAGGGTTGACCTCCCTGAGGCACTCACCGACAGAGCCGTGAGCCAGATCCAACCCATCATCGACCTCAACGGGTTTATCTTCCCCCTGACCCTGAAGACCGTCGCCCTGACCGACGACAGGGTCGTTCTCGAGAGCAAGGTGCTCCCTCAAAGGTTCAACGGGATCCGTTACATTTACTGCTCAAGGTGACGGCTCACCCCTTCCCCACCCGACCGGGGGAGGGTGATATTCCTGCAATAGGTCTCCGGCACCTTCAGGACGAGGCACAGCCCCGCGGCCGCCCCGGCGAGGCAGAGGGCGAGGGCTCCCCTGTACTGGATGACCGGGGGGTATCCTTGCAGGATGTCGATCATGAACCCCATGGCAGGCGGATAAAGGGCCACACCCAGGAAGGTCCCCGTGTTGAGCACCGAAACGGCGACCCCCGTGTACCGGGGATTGTTGATCTCCTTCGCGACGGCGAGGCAGATCAGGAACGCCATGGAGGCGACGCCCATCACGAAAAGGGCGGGTTTGAGGACCGCCATCGGAGGCCTGCCGGAACCCCAGAAGAGGATCACCCCCCAGGCGGTCACGTTGACCGCCGCCAACAGGGCCAGGGGCCACCGCCTCGCCCCGGCCATATCGGTGAATTTCCCAACCAGGACGGCACCTATCATGGCCCCGAGGACCACTAGGGACACTATGCCCGAGGCTTCGCCCCGGGTGAGCCCGTAGACGCTGGTAAGCCATGGGACCCCCCAGGCGCCCATGAAGGCCAACTGTCCGCCGCAGAAAAGCCCCGCGATGGTCATCGCGGGCCAGATGCCTCTGGACCGGAGCGCCTCTCCCACCGCGTGGATCAGTTCCCGGCCGCCGATCTCGGGCCCCGCCCCGGTGGGGTTGACCGGGGCGAACCCCATATCAGAGGGGCGGTCCCTTATCAAAAGGAGGGAGACCGCGCCCAGGAGGAAGGAAAACCCACCGATCGCGACGAAGGTCATCCTCCAGGAAAACAAAGCCACCATCAGGGCGAGGGGCGCCTGGGCGATGAGCCCGCCGGAATTGCCCACGAAGGCCGTGACGCCGGACATGGTGGCGAACTCCCTCTCGCTGTACCAATCGGATAACATTTTCAGGATACAGACGAATACCGCGGAGGCCCCCACGCCGACGACGAACCGCCCCAGGTAGACCAGTGCCGGTGACGGCGCCAGGCCGAAGGCCATGGATCCCGCACCGGAAAGGAAGATACCCGCCGTGACGGTCTTCCTGGCCCCCAGCGAGTCGGCCAGCATGCCCACCGGGATCTGCATGGCCGTGTAGGCGTAAAAATACATGGAAGCGAGGTGGCCGAAGGCCGCTCCGGACATCCCGAAGACGGCGACCAGGTCGTCCCGGACCACCCCGGGGGCCAGCCGATGGAAGAAAACTATCATGTAGACCAGGGCCATGACGCTCCAGACGACGAGGCGGTACCGGCGGACGTCGGCCTTGAGCCAGCGGGTGATCTTGACGACGGGTGCCATCGGGGGAGCTCCTTCCGGTGGTATGTAGTATCCCCAAGGGTGACCCTTGGCAGGCCATAAGCATACTATATTTCGCGCGATCCCGCGCAGAGCGGGGTCAGGTCTACACTTTTGACTAAAACCAGGCTTGGCCCCGCTGGTGCTTTCAACGGACAGGGACCTTGCCTCATTCCTTCAGGAATGGGACCTCGCTCCATTCTTTAAGGAATTGGACTTAGCCGCCATCGGACTACAATGAGGCAACTCGGGCCACCTGTTGCCTCACATAAGAATCTAAGTGAAAGTCCTTCGTTGCCTCACGAAGAAATCTAAGCGACCCTACCGGGATCGGTCTCCTTTCCGGGGAGACCCTTGCTCTTGCTCGCAAAGGCCCTGTTTAGCCTGGTCTTGAGCCGGTCCACCTCTTTCTTCAAGTCCGCCAGGTTCAGGGCCTCGAACTGCTCCTTCAGGGAGGATTTTACCTCCCCCGTGACATCTTCCGAAGCCATCAGGCGCTGGTAGGGCGCCTGGGGCGTGTCGTAGAGCTTCCTGACCTTCGCTCCGACCCTCGTCTTCGAAACCAGCTTCGCCGAGGGGAGGAAGAAGTTCACGTAAAGCCTGTAAACGTCATAGAGGTCGTTGAGAGCTTTAACCTCTTCGTCCGTGTCGTACCTGGCGTAGCCGGCCACCCTCCTGACGACGGACCAGTTCTTCTGTTCCACGTAGCAGTTGTCGTTCTTGTTGCCGGCCCTGGACCTGGTAAAGGTTATCCTCTCCTCCTCGCAGTACCCCTGCAGGTGGCAGTTTATGAAGGTCGAGTCATTGTCGGAATCTATGCCCTGCAGAGGGAAGGGCAAGCGCTCCCTGATGGATTTCAGGGCTTCCAGGGTCCAGAGCCTGGCCCTGTTCTTGACGGCCCTAAGTTCGGTCCACCCTGAAGCCACGTCGGTGACGTCCAGGGTGAAAGCAAATTCTCCTTTGGCGTTCCCGCCTTCATGGGATACCAGGTCTATCTCGGCGAAACCGGGCCTCTTTTCGTCCCAGTCGGCGAAGGTGCGTATCGGTATCTTGTGCTTGAGCAAAGTCCCGGGCTTCGTGGAAGAACGCTCCTTCAGGCGCAGTTTCCTCTTCCGGTCCGCCAGGATGCGGTCGATGGTGGCGGCGGAAATGGACATGACCTTGTCCCTGGTCTCCCCGGAGAGGGTGAGACCCCCCGAGGCCTCAAGCTTTGGGACCAGCCAGGGCAGGGCCGCGGCAAGCCTCTTGCCGCAGATGTAGTCCATCATCTTCCAAAGCGAAGCCAGTACATCGGCCGCTTCTCCGTCATAGGCCCTGGGCCTCTTCCTCTTCCCGCGGACCTTATGACCTTTCCTGTCGGCTTGCAGAATCAGGGAGGCACCCCTGCCGCCTCCAAGGTATAGGCGCCGGCCGAAGATGCAGAGAAGGTGGGAGGCGTAGTCCCGGTTGTAGCCCGTCGTGGCGGTAACACGGTCCAATATTAGGCCCTTCCCCTTCTTCGACGCCCTGCGGTACTCGTCAGAAGCCTGGACGATCACTTCCCTCCTCGCACCCATCGAAAGCCTCACCCGTCCTTCCCCCTTCCTCCAGGGTCACGTCCCTTGAAGGAAGATGCTACACCCTTCGGCTAGATTCTTAGGTGAGGCAACGTATTACTTTCGTCTAGATTTTAGGTGAGGCAACTCGGGCCATTGACAAAAGCCCCGGGGCGTTATAGTATGCTCCAAACGTCAGGAACGGCCGACTCTTTAATAAGGAGGGAAACCGCGTGAAGGACAGGGTCCAGGGCTCCGCAGCAGTGACGGGCAATGTCGCCATTATCGTCCTCGTTCTTACGTGGGGGTCCCCTCCTGGGGCGGCCGTCGCGCTGTAGGCGCGTAACCGCCGACCGGGACCGGGGCCCCCTTGCAACGAGGGGGCCCCGGTTTTTTATTGGGTTCGCGGCACTCCTGGAGGACCGACCGGAAGGGGAGAAAAGAGATGCAAAAGGCGAGAGGGTTTTTTATGAACCAAGCACCGGCGACGGGGCGAGGCAAGGCACCGGCGACGGCAGAACAAGGGAACCGTCATAGCCGGGATCAGTATCCCCAGGACCTTTACGATCCCAGGTGGAGAGGACCCTTCGAAGGGTACAGGTAGAAATAAGCCACACCGGGGAACCCCTTGGCCGTGAGCGTAGGGCGGCGTGAGTAGTAAGGGCGGCGAACCGCGACTCCCGGGTCCTGAGAGTTTTCGCCCGCCCTTGACCGCCTGAGCCTCCCCATTTCCTGCCAGGCACCCATCCTGCTATCATTGGGCGGGAGGGAGGGTCGGCATGGCTATCACTGTCACCGGATATCACCGGGTCGTGGAGATCGAGGGGGAACTGGCCCGGCTGGGAAGCGGGCGCGACCCGTCCCCTGTCTTCCTCGTCCCTTCCACGGGGGACAGGGAACTCCTCCGCGACATCATCCTCGAAAAGGTCTCCTTCGGGCCTTCCGAGCCGCCCATCCTCCGCTGGGAGGACCTTTACCGGGAGGCGGCGCGGGAGATGGACGTGCCCCGGAAGGCGAGACGGAGGCAGATAGACCCGCCCGACCATTGGCTTATCGTCCGGCATGTCCTGGAATGCCTCAAGGCAAGGGTCGAGGAGGCGGCCATCCCCGCCGGGGCGAGGCATAGCGGCTTCATCTGGACCCTCGGCGAGGACCTCAGGGAACTGCTCAGGGAAGAGGTCCGGCCCGATATCCTGGCGCTGTCCATGGGGTGCGACCAGCGATGCCTGGGGGCGGACTGCCCGAAGCTTCCCGACCCGGGGGCCCTTCTTTGCCGCCTTTACCGGGACTACCTGGAGTACCTGGACGACCACTCCCTGGCTGACAGCGCCCAGACCGCCACCGTGATAGCCCGGACCCTGGAGGAAGACCCACCCAGGGCCGCGGCGTGGGTCGGCGGAAGGGACTTCGTCTTCGCGGGCTTCATGAGTTTCACCCGCTCCCAGTTGAGCCTCATCGGCGTACTCGCGCGGCTGGGCGCGAGGGTCCGGGTCTTCATGCCCGAGAGCGGCCTGCAATACCACGATGCCAGGGCCCAACTCCTCGGCGAGGACCCCGCCGCCCTCCCGATAAAGACCTTTGACCCCATCCCCTTTCTGACCGTCGTCGCCGGGGACCCCCGGCTTGAACTGGAGACTCTCGCCAGGAACCTTGCCCTTTGGAGGGCCGGCAAGGGGGAGCTCCAGGCCAGGCTCGGCACCCCTTTTCCCGGGTGGGGCGAGATAGGGCTCTCACTGGACGCCCCCAGGCTGGGGCTCGCCGTGGAGGTCCTCTCCCGCTACCGGATCCCCCATTCCCTTCGGGGAGGGCCCAGCGTGTCGGAGACGGCCCTTTGGAAGACCGCCTCTTCCGTCATCGAGACCGCCGCCCTGGGTTTCCCCCCGGAGGAGACAGCCCACATCCTGGCTCAGCCCTGGATCACCCCTGACGGTTTCGACCTTAGGGACACCCTGAGCCAAGGACCCCGTGGAGAGAAGCGGTGGAGGGATCACCTCCGGAACCGGGGGGACCGGGAAGCCCTTTCGTTTTTCGGAAGGATGGAGGCCTTCGTTTCGGTCGTGGAAAAGGGCGCCCGCCCTTCAGTCCTCCTCCGTTCCCTGGGGGACCTCGCTGGTGATGCCGCCGGGGTCGACCTCTCCCGCTTCATCATCGATCACCCCTCCCTCGATGAGTCTGCGAGGCACCTGAACGCGGCCCTCCAGGAACTGGAGCATAAACTGGAGCAGACGGCCGAGATGGAAAGCGCCATAGGCCCGGCGGGGACCGATATCTTGAAGGGGAGCGACGCCGCGGCGTTCCTCTCGGCCTGGAGCGAGCATTCCACGGTCCGGCAGCCCCCAGGGACGAGGGACAGCCTCACCCTTTACGCAGGGGGCGTACCGGTGCTGGCCCACCACAAGATCTTTATCCTGACCGGGCTCACGGCGGATGCCTGGCCCGGCAGGCTCTGGGAGTCGCCGCTGCTGGACGACGGCCGCAAGGAGGCTATCCACGGCAACCCCGAAACGGGACTTTCCCCCTCCCACCTCCCCCTGCTGAAGGAAAAGAGGAGCCAGCGGGAAGCGCTGCTGCTGAGGATGATCGCCTCGGCCGACGGGGTCTGCGTAGGGTCCCGGCCGAACCAGGACGACTCGGGAAGGCCCCTCCAGCCCTCAGTCTTCATCACGTCGGCCCTGGCGCGGCCGCGGCCATGGGCGGCGAAGGCCGGCGGAGACCCCCCTTTTTCGAGATCGATGAAGGACGTCATCCCCGGCGAGGGGGAGCCCGCCATCGCGGGCATCGAGGCCCGGGCCTCGGACCCACCCTTCAGGCCTTCCAGGCTCCTGGAGGTCCCCCCGCCGACACCGTGGCCCGAGGGTGCGGCGAAGAGGGTCCCGGTGAGCGGGATAGACACCTGGGAGGATTGCCCCTTCAAGTATTACGCCGAAAAGGTCCTGCGGATCGAAAGGCCCCGCCCCTGGGGCTTCGACCCCGCCAGGGCTGGTAACGTCGCCCACGCCCTCTGGGAAAAGGCGTGGGCGGAGAGGATGATCACGGGGGAAGACCTGCCGGCCTTGGCGCGGAAGCACTGGGAGGCCGCCCTCTCGGAACAGTACCCCGAACTGTCGTTCTTCCCGGCCCGCCTGGAACTCTTCAGGGAGCGGGCCTTCGCAATGGCCGCCCTCCAGCAGAAAATGGACGACGGGGGGCTCGCCGCAGCAAGGGTCTCCCAGGAGAGGGAACAGCTCCTGGAGATGGAGATCGGCGGGGTGCTCTTCCGGGGGAAGTTCGACCGCGTCGATCTTCTCGACGACGGTTCGGCACTGGTCTTCGACTACAAAACGGGGAAGTCCGATAGCCTGGCCGCTTCGCTCCAGTTGCCGGCCTACGCTGTGATACTCCAGGGAACCAGGAAGATCCCCGTCTCAGGCTACGCCTACCTGTCCCAGAGGGACAGCTCCTTCACGGGGCGCCTTGAGGGCCGGGCCCTTGAACTCCTTCCCGGGTGGGGGGGCCGATCAGGGGACAAACTGGAGGCCGTGATCGAGAAGGCCGGGGAGAGGCTCCAGGCCATGGCGGAGTCCGTCGCGGCGAGCGACTTCCCCCCGAACTACGACAACGTCGCGGTATGCCGGTACTGCGACTTCCAGGACCTCTGCCGGAGGAAAGAATCCCCACGGGTGGACCGGGGTGAGGAAAATGGCAACGGCAGCTGAGATCTTCCAGAGGTACCTCGAGGAAAAAGCCCGCCTTGAGCCGGAGCAGGTCAAGGCCGTCATGGGCGATGGGCCCCTGGTGGTCGTCAGCGCCGGGGCCGGGACGGGGAAGACGCTGACCCTCTCCTGGAGGTTCCTCCGCCTGGTCGTCGTCGACGGCGTACCCCTGGAGAGGATACTGACCATCACCTTCACCGAGAAGGCCGCCCTGGAGATGCGCGAGAGGATCCGCGGGCTCCTGGGGGAGGTCAGGGACGGGATCCCCGCTTTCTCCGAAGGGGCCGGCGACGCCCTCTCCCGGCTGGATGAGGCCTACATCTCCACCATCCACGCCTTCTCGATGAGGATCTTGAGGGAGTCCGGCCTCTCCGTCAACGTGGACCCCGGCATTCGGCTCATCACGCCGCCGGAGGAGAACTCCTTCTGGCAGCGCCTGGAGAGGTCCATCGACCGGGAGGAAATGGGCCCGCTCGCCGGGACGCTCACCGGCAAGTGGCGGGAGAGGGCGAGGGAGGTCTTCTCGTCTAGGCGGACCTGCGACCTGGTGGACGCCTTCGGCGCCGGCGGCATCGTCGGCGCGGCTTCCTCCGCCATATCCCTTTTCGAGAGCAAGAACCTCGATCCGGAGGCCCTGTGGGAGTGGTCCGAGGACCTCCCCGAAAGGGACGGGGAACTCTCCCGCCGGCTCCGGAAAGAGTTCGCACCCCTGTGGCGGCGGGCCTGGGTTGACTGGATGGAGGGTATCCTTCCCGGCGCCGGGGGGCTCAAAAGGTTTCTTGCCGACAAGACGCAATTCTCCGCCAGGGCGGCGGCCTTCATGGAGACCTGGGACGAGGAGCCCGGCGACGAAGACCTGCCCCGCTTCGTGATGGACCTCCTGGGAGAGAGCCTGCTGGGGAAACTCTCGGGGGGAAAATGCAAGGAGGACGTCAATGGACTCGCCTTGACCGTCACCGGCCAGGGCTTGAAAGAATACCGGGATGACCGCAAGGCCTGGTCCGCGGCAGCCCGATGGATCACCGGGGACAGGCCCCCCCAGGAGACGGAGATGAGGGCCCTGCTGCTCAAGGTCATCGCCCTCTCCTGGGAACTGTTCCGCGCCGCCAAGTCAGCCTCGGGGACCCTGTCCTTCGACGACATGATCAGCCGGGCCCTGCAGGTCGTGACGGCGGAGTCCTCCCTCCCGGGCAGGTTCCTTCATGTCATCGTCGACGAGTTCCAGGACACCAACGCCCTGCAGGACGACCTCCTCTCGGCCCTCGTACCCGAAGGCGGGGGCAGCCTCTTCCTGGTGGGCGACCTCCAGCAGTCCATCTACCGGTTCCGCCATGCCGAGCCGGCCATCTTCCTGAAAAGGGTGATGGAGGCCTTCCAAAGCGACCCCGACTCCCTGGTGAACCTCGACGTGACCTTCCGCTCGAGGCAGGCCGTCATGGACGCCGTCAACAGCCTCTTCGGCCGCGTATGGAGGGAGGGCGTCACCAAGGCCCTGGAGAGTGGGTTCTCCCGGCTGGCACCCCCCGAATCGCGGGATTGGTGGCCGAAACGCCAGGAGACCACCGTGAAACCCTTCGAGATCGTCATCCCCGCGGGCGAGGCGCCGCCCGCGAAGCCGAGGGTCAGTGAAATACGCCTGTCGGCGATGCGCCTCCTCGCCGACCGGATCGTCGAGGCCGTGGACTCGGGAGCCACCGTGTGGGATACCGACGGCGAGGGGTCCTTCGCGCCCAGGCCCGCCCGTTTCCGGGATTTCGCCGTGCTGGTGCCGTCGAGGACTTTCTACGACCAGATAGAGCAGGTCTTCATCGATGAAAGGGGCATACCCACCTACTTCGAGGGCAACCGGAACTACTTCGGCCGGGGCGAGGTCAGGGACGCCGTGAGGCTCCTCGAGGCCCTGGCCGACCCCGGCGACCCGCTGGCCATGGCCTCCTTCCTGGCCTCGCCGCTGAGCGGCCTGGCGCCGGGGGTATCGGCCCGGCTCATCGCGAGGTCGCGGTCGGACGGCTCCGACCTCCCGTCCCTCCTGGCCCAAGAACACCCTCTTGAAGCATCGCGTTTCGAAAGGCTTCGGAGGGAAGGGCTCGCGGCGGGTCCGTCCCGCCCACTGGCCACCCTGCTCGAGGACGATTCGGCCCTACTCTCCTGCGAGGGCTGGAAGCGGCCCCGGGTGGCGGCCAACCTCAGAAGGGCCATAGACCTGGCCCGGGAGTACGAAGCCGGCCTGGGCATGAGCCTCGGGGGCTGCGCGGACTACCTCCGCGACATGACCCGCAGGGGGATCGAGACCAGGGAGGCCGACACCCTGGGCGAGGACGACGACATGGTGAGGGTCATGACGGTCCACGCCGCGAAGGGGCTTGAGTTCCCCGTGGTGGCCGTGACGGGGCTCGAACTGGCGCCGAGGACCCGGAAACAGGGGGTGAGGCTCGTGGTCTCCCCCCACCTGGGCATCGCCGCCACGGCCTTGCCGGAGGGCTGGGTAGAGGTCGGGGAGAGGGAGGTCCTCGCGGGGGCCATCCACGACCTGTTCGAAAACCGGGAGACCTGGGAGGAAAACCAGAGGCTCCTCTACGTGGCCTGCACCAGGGCGAGGGACTCGCTCATCCTCTGCGGGGCCTCCCCCCGGACCGAGGAAGGAGAGCTCCGCTCGAAGAGGCATTCCTGGCTGGAGACCGTGCTGGACTGGGCCGGAAGCGACGGCTCCGGCCCGCCCGAGCCGGAGCCCCCCACTGAAGGGGCCGCCCGGCGGGGTAAGGCCGCCCCAGCGACGAAGGGTGAAAGGGTCGACCTTCCCCCGGAGGAAGGCGGGACCCTGGAGAGGATCAGCGCCACGGCCTACGCCCTACTCAAGTTTTGTCCCTTCGCCTTCAGGATGAGGCACAGGCAGGGCCTGGACATCTCCTGGGAGATGCCCTCCGATGACGTGGGCGGGGCCGACCTTGGGAGCCTGGCCCACTGGCTGTTGCGCCGGTGGGACCTCCGCCCGGAAACGCTCTCCCTTTACGACCCCCTCCGGGATGGGGCCGGCCTGGGAGAACTTCTCCCCGCCGATCTTAGGCCGGTCTGGGCCGACCCGGCGAAAAGAGTCCCCCTCATGGGCTGGCTCGAGCGTTTCGCCTCCTCCCCGCTGGCTGAGAGGATAAGGAACGGAGAAGACACCCGGAAGGAAGTCCCCTTCAGGGTGCGCCTCGACAACGGAGCCCTCATGGTGGGGGTCATCGACGTCATCTGGAGGGAGGGCGAAAAAACCTGTATAAGGGATTACAAGATAGGCCGGATCGAAAACGCGCCGAGGGAACTCTACCGGTCCCAGCTGCTCTTTTACGCCCTCGCCGCCAGGAAACACTTCGGCGGGTCACCGCTGGAACTGGCCCTCCTGTCGCTGAAGGAGAACCGGGAGATCCCCGTGGGTAAAGATCCCTTTTCCTGGGAGGACCTCGAAGAGGACGTCGCTTCGGCGACCCGCCAAGGTGCGGCTGGACCCTTCGAGCCCTCCCGAAAGATGTGTCCCCTGTGCCCCTGGAAAGGCGAATGCGTACTGGGGCGGGAATGGACAAAAGGGGCCTTATGATATCATTGCCCCGTACCCAAACCGGATTCTGACGGGGGGATGACCATTCCATGGTTTTTGCCCGAGCCGTCCTGGCGTTAGCTGTCATGCTGCTGCCGGCGACCTGCGCCCCATCGGCGGCCGAGGAACTCCCCTGGGAGGAGCACCCGGTCCGACAAGGCGAGACCCTGGACACTATAGCGGAACAGTACCCCGTCGATAGTTACTGCATACGGCGGGCCAACGAACTCAGCGGAGACGTCCCCCCGGAGGGGCTGACCCTGCTGGTGCCCCATAACGACGATCTGTTGCTCGAGACCCTGGCGGAGGTCCGCGCCAGGCGCAAGGGGGAGACCACCGCCGACCGTTACCTCGAAGAGGATGACCGTCCCGGGCAGGCCCCGATGCCGGCATCACCGCGGGTAGATAGAATGCGATCGGAATACCCGGGTATCGAAGGCCTCATCGCCCTCGCGAGGGGATCGGCCGCCGAAGCTGCCGTCATCACTCGCCCCCAACTCTCATGGCCCGTCGAAGGGATCGTCTTTTCGCCCTTCGGCCTTAGACGTGGGAGGTTCCACTGCGGCATCGATATATCGGCCCCGAGGGGTACTCCCATCCGGACGGCGGCACCGGGGACCGTCGTCAGGGCAGCCACGAGGAGGGGCTTCGGCAAGTCCATCCTCATCGACCACGGCGGCGGGGTGATGACCCGTTATTCCCACTGCGACACCATGCTCTGCAAGGCCGGCGACAAGGTCTCCCCGGGCCAGGTCATCGGGAAGGTGGGCAGGACGGGCAGGACCACTGGCCCCCACCTCCACTTCGAAGTGGTCATCGACGGGAAGCACCAGGATCCTCAAAAGCATTTGCCCCAGCGTGGAGACTAGGAGGGAAATGCCATGGTGGAAGAAGGAACAAAAGCACCGCCCTTCTGCCTGAAGGACAGCACGGGCAGGGAGAGATGTCTCGAGGAGTTCACCGGCAAATGGGTGGTCCTCTACTTTTACCCCAAGGACAATACCAGCGGTTGCACCCTGGAGGCCATCGAGTTCTCCGCCCTCGAGGAGGAGTTCAAAAACCTCGGGGCCGTGGTGATCGGCATCAGTCCCGACACCTGCGAAAGCCACGCCCGCTTCATCGGCAAGCACAACCTGACGGTCCTTCTCCTCAGCGACCCCGAAAAGAAGGTGCTTGAACCCTACGGTGCCTGGCGGCTGAAGAAGATGTACGGCAGGGAGTCCATGGGGGTGGCCAGGAGCACCGTCCTGGTATCACCCCGGGGCGAGGTGGCCAGGACCTGGAAGAGCGTCAAGGCGGCGGGCCATGCCGCTAAGGTGCTCGAAGCCCTCAAGGAGGCCGCCGTCTGAACCTCATGCCCCCTCTCCCGGGGGGCTTTTTTTTGGCCCTTAAGGTCAGTGTTGATCTATAATTCCCTACTCTTTATCCTTACTGAAGTTAGCCCCTTTCGGGCGCCGGTGGTATCATCGTCTTTCAAGGAGGTGATCGCCATGGACGAATGGACCAGTCCCGACCCGACGAGGATGTCTCTGCTCACCATCGATATCCAGCGGGAGTTCCAGCCCGGTTTCCCCTCGGGGAGGCCGGAGAACGCCTTGGCTGTCCCCGCGGCCGCCGCGGTCGCCCGGGCTTTCAGGGAGGCGGAGAGGCCCATCATCCATATCGTCCGGCTCTACCTGCCCGACGGGAGCAACGCTGACCTCTGCAGGAGGTCCAGGATTCTCTCGGGGAAGCCGCTCCTCCTTCCGGGGTCGGAGTCGAGCCAGATCGCCCTCGAGCTGCTGCCCCACCCCGCGATCGTCCTCGACCACGAACTGCTGCTGGCCGGCCGGGCGCAGGAGATCGGCGAGGCCGAGTGGATAATCTACAAACCCCGCTTCGGGGCTTTTTACAGGACCCCCCTGGAGGAGCACCTCCGGAGGCTGGGGGTCAACACCCTCGTTATCACGGGCTCCAACTACCCCAATTGCCCCAGGGCCACGATCTACGAGGCCAGCGAGAGGGATTTTCGGATCGTGGCCGTGACGGACGCCGTTTCACTGCTCGACGATCGGGGCATCGCCGAACTCGAGGCCATCGGGGTGCTTTGCATCCCCTCGGGAGAGGTCCCCGACCGGCTCCTCCCTCGCAGGTAGCAACCCCTTTTTGGTATATAATAGTAGGGTTATCACAATCTCCTTCCAGGAGGGACCCCCTTTGGTGTTTCTTCTCCTAGAGGAAAACATGATGGTGCACCTGGGCAGGGTTCTTGCCCTTGTCAGGTATGAGGGCGAGACCGCCGTGCTCCTCAGGGACGGCTCTGTGATGGCTACGGGTTTCACCCCGCCGACCCTCGCCAGGAGATCGTCCCGCTTCATGGAGGAAGGGATAGGATTGGCGCGTTCCTTGCGCCAGGGAGGAATTGATCCATGACGTCAGCTTCATCCTCAGCTTCGAAGCAGTACACAGCCAAGGACATACAGATCCTCGAAGGACTGGAAGCGGTCCGCCGAAGGCCAAGCATGTACATCGGCGACACCGGCCCCCGGGGTCTCCACCATATCGTCTACGAGGTGGTCGACAACGCTATCGATGAGGCCATGGCCGGGTGGTGCTCCACCATCGTCGTGGTGATACACGATGACGGCCACGTCTCCGTTGAGGACAACGGCCGGGGGATACCCACCGACCCCCACCCGCAGACGGGGAGGCCCGCCGCGGAGGTGGTGCTCACCACCCTCCACGCCGGGGGGAAGTTCGACAAGAAGTCCTACCAGGTCAGCGGCGGCCTCCACGGCGTAGGGGTGTCGGTGGTCAACGCCCTGTCGGAGTGGCTCAACCTCACCGTCTGGCGCGACGGCAAGGAGTGGAGACAGACCTACCGCAAGGGCAAGCCCGTCACGGACCTCTGCTGCGGCGAGCCCACGGACAAGAACGGCACCCTGATCGAATTCATGCCTGACCCGGCGATCTTCGAAGAGACCGAGTTCACCTGGGAGACCCTGGCTGGCCGCTTCAGGGAGATGGCCTTCCTAAACCCAGGCCTCTCCATCGAACTGCGGGACGAGGCCTCCGGGACGGAAAAGGTCTTCCACTACGAGGGGGGCATCTCCTCCTTCGTGGAATACCTGAACCGGGGCAAGAACCCCCTCTACGCGCCGCCGATAGTCATCTCGGGCGAGCGCGAGGGCGTCACCGTGGAGATAGGGATCCAGTACAACGACAGTTACCTGGAGAGGCTCTTCGCCTTCGCCAACCTCATAAACACCGTCGAGGGCGGCACCCACGTTTCGGGCTTCCGGACGGCCCTGACTCGGGCCATCAATGAATCGGCCCGGAGGAACAAGGTCATCCGGGATAAGGACCCCAACTTGACGGGCGACGACCTGAAGGAGGGCCTTACGGCAGTCATATCGGTGAAACTCCCCGAGCCCCAGTTCGAGGGTCAGACCAAGACCAAGCTGGGCAACGGCGAGATCAAGGGCATCGTGGACTCCCTCTTCTACGACGGCCTCATGGCCGAGATCGACGAACGGCCCGACATCCTGAAGCCCGTCGTCGAGAAGGCCGTCAAGGCCAGGCTCGCCAGGGAGGCCGCCAAGAAGGCCAGGGAACTGGTGCGCCGCAAGACGGCCCTGGCGGGGCTTGACCTGCCGGGTAAACTGGCCGACTGCTCGAGCCGTAACCCCGAGGAGTGCGAGATATTCATCGTCGAAGGGGATTCGGCGGGCGGCTCCGCCAAGCAGGGACGGGACCGCAACTTCCAGGCCATCCTCCCCCTGCGGGGTAAGATCCTCAACGTGGAAAAAGCCCGCATCGACAAGGCCCTGGACAACCAGGAGATACGCACCATAATCCAGGCCCTCGGGGCCGGCGTGGGCGACGACTTCAACGTCGACGCCGTCAGGTACAACAAGGTTTTCGTCATGAGCGTCGACGGGGAAGAACCCACCCTCGTGAAGGACCCCCATGGGATGATCCGGCAGGTCCGGATTGGGGAATTCGTCGACCGGGTCATCGACGGATCCCTGTCCCTCGATGGGTACCAGGTCCTGTGCTTTGACCTCACCACCCAGGCCACACGGTTCAGGCCGCTGGCCAAGGTCATCCGGCACCCCGTCGAGGAGCCCCTTTACGAGATCCGTACCGCCTACGGCAGGACCGTGAAGGTCACATCGTCCCACAGCGTTTTCGTCTGCGACGGCGGAGAGGTCGCCCTGAAGAGGGGCTGTGAGGTAGCCCCCGGCGATCTGCTCGTAGCGCCCCGCGCCATCGACCTGGGTGAAGGGGCCGCACCGGACCTCGACCTCCCGGGAATGGCAGCCCCGGCGCCGGGAGACCCCGCCAGGGAAGATCCGCCGCGGCGCCTCCAGGTCTCCGAGGACCTCATGACCGTCCTGGGCCTCTTCACCGCCGCGGGCATCCTGGACGAAGAGGGCGTCGGCTTCGCTCTCGGAACCGGCAAGGGATCCCTTGAAGGAGAGCTCCGTAACCGGTTCCGCAAGGCCTTCGGCGTGGACCTCCAGCAGCGTCGCACCGGTGAACTGGCGGTCTCGGAGCCGCTCCTTCCCGCCGTCTTCAGACTCCTTTTCGACTTCGACGGGGAGGCCCCCGAAGGAGTGCCCGGCATCGTCTTCAACGCCCCGGCGGACCTAAAGAAAGCCTTTCTCCGGGGCTATTTCCTCGTAGAGGGCGGCGTGAGCGGGAAGGGCGTGGACTTCAGGGCGCCTGCCAAGGACCTGGCGGCGGGCATCCTCTTCCTTCTCTCCTCCATGGGGATCATGGCATCGCTTCACTCGAGAGACCGAAGGGTAACGCTGTCCGCCGTCGAAGACCTCGACCTCATCGAGGCGGTCTGGCGCGACCACCCTCTCGCCGGGGCGCTGCTCGAAAGAGTCCGCGGGGCCGCCGGCAATGAGAACAAGCGCCGCTTCACCCCCCTCCGGGGCGACCTGGTCGGGCTCAAGGTCACGGGAGTCAGTGAAGTGGAGCCCTCCTCCCGTTGGGTCTACGACTTTTCCGTGGAAGAGGACGAGAACTTTGTCTGCGGCATGGGCGGGATATGCTGCCACAACACCGACGCCGACGTGGACGGAGCCCATATCAGGACGCTGCTCTTGACGCTCTTCTACCGCTTCATGCCCCAGCTGATCGAGAGGGGCCACCTCTTCATAGCCCAGCCGCCCCTCTACAGGGTCCAGGCCGGCAAGGAGGTCCACTACTGCTACAGCGACAAGGACCTGAAGGCGCTTCAGGACCGCCTGAAGGGCCGCAAACTGGCCATCCTGCGCTACAAGGGCCTGGGGGAAATGAACCCCGAGCAGCTTTGGGAGACCACCATGGACCCGGCGACCCGGATAAGCAAAAGGGTCGAGGTCGAGGACGCCGTCTCCGCCGAGGAGTACTTCAGCATCCTCATGGGCGACAAGGTCGAGCCCCGGCGGGAGTTCATCGAAGCCCACGCGAAGGAAGTAAGGAACCTGGATGTGTAGCGCAAGGGACGAGGTTGTAAAAGAAAAAGGGTGAAGGGTTAAGGAAGTAAACCCCGGGAATGCTAAATCCCAAAAAACCCGGAACGGAACCCTTGTCACCGCGAAAAATACAAAAACCCCGGTACCTGGTTACAGTAAAACTCATGACCGCACCCGGTGGGAAAAGAGAGCCAAACCGCCGGCCCAATCGAGGCAGGAAGGTTTCGGCGGGCTTCTACTGCATGAGGAATGGCGTAATCGCCACATTGTTCCGTTAATATTGCAAGGAGATTCCCAATAATATGTCCTAATAAAGTTCTTCCTCTTTTTATACACGTTTTTAGTGTATATTTATTGACGGGGGCGCGACTTGGATATACAATTCAAGAACCCAAGATTAGGGAAAATATGCTGTATCTATGAATATGCCATCGGACATTCGGACCTGGGAGAGAATCTGGCGAGGAAGTTGCAAAAAAGAATAAAAGAATTGCGGGCTTTCGAAACCCTTGAGGACATACCTCCTACGCCTCCCTTTCGCAGGCACAAACTGAAACATAATAGGAAGGGCCAGTATACCGTCGACGTTGATAAAAAATCCGGTTTCAGAATCATTTTCGAACCCAACGATAACCCCCTACCAAGGACGGAAAGGGGCGAGATCGATATTTCACGAATAACGAGCATCCTGGTCATCGAGGTGGAAAACTACCATGACTAAAAGAACATTTCCCTTTGAACTTTCTGATATCGCGTTTCACCCCGGAGAAACGCTTCAGGAAGTGTTGGAGGCCAATTCCATGACACAAAAAGAACTGGCCGACAGAACGGGCATAACAAAAAAAACCGTCCAGGAGATAGTTCAGGGCCGTGCCTCCCTTTCGGCTCACACGGCGGTGGCACTGGAGAAGGTCTTGGGGATAAAGGCGACCTTCTGGTTGAACCTCCAGGCCGGGTACGAGGCCGACCTCGCGAGGATTGAAGCCCAGAGGCGGATGCAAAAGGAAATAGACCTAGCTAAACGATTTCCTTACGCAACGATGGCGAAACAAGGAATGGTCCCCGAGAAAAAACAGTGGGAGGAGCGAATAGAACTCCTGCTACGCTTTTTCGCCGTGGCTTCCCTGGAGAAAGTGGAACTTACGCTCCAAGCCGCGTTTCGCAGAAAAAAGAATCCCGATGTTTCTCCCTATGCTCTGGCCACCTGGTTACGCCAGGGAGAAATACTGGGGTCAAAAACTGAAACGGCTCCCTTCTCACGGGATCGCTTAAGATCGGAATTGCCCGCCTTGCTTGCCCTTAGCCGTTTACCGCTGGTTGAGGCTAAAAAGGAAGCTGTCCGTATCTGCGCCGAGTGCGGTGTTGCCGTCGTTTTGGTGCCTCACCTGCCCAAAACCTATGTCAATGGGGCCACAAAATGGCTTTCCCGGGAGAAAGCGCTGGTAATCCTTAGTTTGAGAGGTTCCTACGGGGATATTATCTGGTTTTCCCTGGTGCACGAACTCGGCCATATTTTGAAGGGGCACAGCAAAAAAGATACTTTTATAGATTTCGCGAACGATAGGGACCGCGATGAAAAGGAGACGGAGGCCGATGATTTCGCCTCGGAACAATTGATCCCAAGCTTGGCACTCAGGTTCTTCCGCGACAAAGGTGATTTTTCACCCCAGGCCATCGGTGAATTCGCAGAAAAACTCGAGAGATCACCGGGAATTGTGGCCGGCCGACTGGCTCACCTGGGTCATATCAATTGGAATTCCGCGGCCCAGTTCAGGGAGATAGTAACCCCCTACATGCGCTCGGTACTCATTACCCCCACAACGCACACAGCCCCGAAGGGAGAAAAAAACCCTCTGGGGCTGTGTGTTGAACAATGTTCAAGAACTGAAGGGGACCTTGTCGGAAGCCCCTACATCGCCACGGGTTCGACCATGACGACCATCCCGTCGGCATCAAGGTAGAGCATAACCGTCCGGCCCTTGTTCTGATCGAGGAAGGCCCACGGGCCTATCGCCGTGCCGCCCCTCGACAGGAATCGTGTCTTTTCTGGGTCCCAGGGATACTTCTCCATCTTCCCGGTGACGATGTCGTAGGGCAGCGTCGTGAGGTTTTCCAGGATGGCACCCACCTTGTTCTCGTAGATCACCTCTTCTTCCCCGGCCGGCGGGGGACCCGCATCCTGCGCCAGGGCTGGGGCCGCGTCCCCCGACAGGAAAAGCGAAAGGGCCAGGGCGATCATGACCAGCAGGACCCTCGCCCCGGCATAAGCGGGAGATCTCATCATTTTGTCCTCCACTCCCTCCAGAAAATGGGCCCCGGTTCGGCCCCGGCACCGGCATCCCCGCTGGAAGGTATCTCCTCGGGAAGATCGAAGGAGAGCAGGTTCCCCGTCAACCGGGCACTGTCACCGAGGGCGCTCTTGAGGTCCCCCGCTGAGGCCGAACCCACGACGCCCAAGTAGACCTTGTCGTCGAAGACGGTGATCCCCGCCACCTGGAGCCCCTCCAGCTGGATGAACTTGTTCCCGCCACCCCAGGCGCCGCCGCCGGTCAGGGCGTTCACCGCGTAGAACCTGGAACTCCCGATCGCGCAGGGGTCGTTGAAGTTCCCCGAGAAGGTGGCGAAGAGGAGGTAGCCGTTGTAAAAGGTCACCGGCGTCGAGGGTATCTCCACTGGGGTGGTCCGGAAATCCAGGTACCAACCGTTGGTGTTCGACGACGTCCCCTGGGTGGGGGTCAACCCCTCGAGGTCTGCAATGGTGAGGGGGCTCTGTTCCGTCGCCCTGGAGGTGTTGAGGGCGTAGAGCCTGTAGCCGGAAGAAGAGTAGTTCAGGTTCTCGATATCCCCCGTCTGGTAGAACAGCCAGGGCTGTCCTCCCAGCATGCCCACGTCCATCCTGTAGGTGATGCCGGCGTCGCCGGCCGGGGCCTGGAAGATCTTGAGGGCGGTGCCCCAGTTGTCACGGCCGGACTCCCAGGAGTAGACGTTCCCGCCTATGTCCCCGGCGTAAAGGTGGTCCAGGAGCCTGGTGGCCATGCTCCGTCCGAAGCCGGTCACCGGGGAGCAGACGGGCTTGAGCACATTGGCGCCGCCCGAGTCCTGGGCGCTCAGTTTCCTCAGTATCTCCCCGCTTTGGACATCGATCATGTAGACGGTACCCCTGCCGGGGTTACCGCCGAAATTCCCCGGGTGGCCGTTGCCCATGACCGCGACCCAACGGTCCTCCCAAAGGCCTTGCCCCCCGTTCACCACGCCGGCGGCGTTGGCCACGATGGGGGTGCTCAGGGTCCTGTAAAGGCCACGGTAGTCAAGTTCCTCCCCGACCTCGGCGTGGGGGTGGATGGTGTAGTCCGCCTGGAGGCTTCGGCTCTTTTTCCAGTAGTGGATCTTCCTCGAGTCGGCGCCCAGGGCCGAGGAGCCGTCGGGAGTGACGATGTTGTTCTCCACGGCCCATAAAAAGACGGGCTCTTCCGGTTCCGTCACGTCGAGAGCGTACAGGCCCTGGCCTCCGTAGCCCAGCAACCCGACCAGGATGGTCCTCCACTCGCCCCCCATGAGGACATCCTCGGCCACGAGGGGCCCGTCGAGGAGGTATCGGGGAATGGAGGGTGTCCTGTTGTACACTTCCACCTTGCCGTCGTTGGCGAATTCACCCTTGAGGCCTAGGAGCCTCCCGTTGCCCAGCACGTTGGGGGGGATGAAGGCCCACTTTTCTGCCCCGTTGTTTTCGGGGTCAATAGCGTGAAGGAGCCCGGCGTTGCTCTGCAGGTAGAGGATCTTGTCCCTCTCCGCGTGGGACGCGGCGAAATCGGCATAGGCCTGGGACGGGTAGTTGGCCCTGGGAGGCCCCACCTCCGTCACGCCCCCGTGGTAGACGTCGGCGAACATGTACCGGTGCCCTCCAGTGGACGCCGGGTTCTCATTCCATATATCGAAACCCCGGACCCAGCTGATGAAGAGGGCGAGGAAATCCGACGAAAGGGAGTACTCCCCGGAACCGGTCACCTCGTCCATCAACGAGGCGGAGCCGTCAAAGTTCACGAGGTTGGTTCCGCCGCCCAGACCCTGGGCCTTGGGAGAAGGCATGCCGGCCCAGTCGACGGTGAATATCTTCCTTCCGCCAGGCTCAAGCTCCTGGAGGGTGCTCGAGGCATCCCAGTTGGCATCCTCGTCGAGGGCGCCATCCTCGCCCACGGTGTACTGGAAGAGGTGTCCCTTCCACTGGGCCGAATTCTGGGGGAGGAAGGAAGCCACGTAGATCGACGAATCGCCGGCCTCGGTCCGGGCGGGGCTTACCATAGGGGCCCCGCTGGTCGTCCTGGAGGCCTGGATGATCTCGAAAATTCTCCGGAAGGTATAGATCAGACTTTCGATATCGGTCGAGAAGAAGGCTCCTGGACTCGGGTCCTCCGGGTCGGCCTCGCCGACCTGGCCGTCCCAACCAAGGTCGGCCATATTTTCCAGAGTGCCGGCCAGCTCCGTCATCTCCTCAGGATCGATGAGGCCTATCACCAGGGTCCTCACCGGAAGTCCGCGTTGCCTGTCCTCGGAGGCGGTGATGTTCTCGTGGTACAATTTCCTGACGGCTTCCGCGGGGTTACCTTTTTCCGTGTCGGCCCCGTCGGTGAGGACAATGAGCCAGTTGTACTGGCACCGCCACTGTACCACGTCATTGGCCTTGAAGAACTTCACCGCCGAATCCTGGGTACCGTAGATCGAGGCCGCGAGCGGAGTCCACCCCGCCGCCCGGAGTTCGGGGTTGCCGCTTTCCTCCACGCCGTCGAACCATTTCAGGATGTCCGAAAGATGGGAGGGATCGTCGGCGGAGCCGAAGGGCACCCTCAAGAGGGCCTTGGGGTCGCCCTCCTTGGCGTAGTGTAATTTTTGGGTCTCGTTGGAATAGTTATAGGGATATCGACTACTTTGAAGCGTAAACTGGTACCAATCGGCGTCAGTGCCTCCGGCCGACTCCTTCTGGTGATAGGTGGCCAGGGCGATCCTGAGGCCCGAGGTCAGTTCCGGGTTGGACAATATCTTGTTGAGGACCAACTTCATCTTGTAGAGGCGGCTGTCGTTGGGGTACTTGTAGCGGGAGTAGCCCGGCGGGGGGTCGTCGTTGGGGTGCTCGCCTCCCAGCCACGTCTTTGCCTGGCTGCCCTGGTCGGAGTCGATCAGGTCTACCTCGGCCTGGGGGACGTACTTGAGGTTGGGGTGATAGTTTGAAGGGTTCCCGGGGTCGTTGTTGCTACTGTCCGTGTCCTTGCCGTAGTAGAACTGGCGGCTCGAAAAGCCAAAACTCACCGGCTTGGAGCCATCGCCCCAGGTCGTATCTTCCGAATCGGATTCGTAGGTCATGGACCCGCTCGTGTCGAGGAGGAGGAGCACGTTGGGCTCGACCCTGTTCTCATAAAGGGCGGGGGCAGGTTTGGCATAGGAGGTGAATATCTGGGGTGACACAGCCGGAGTGCCGCTTTGGACGTGGACCGTAACCGAGGCAGACTGTGTGGTCTCTCCGCGTTTCGATATGGTAGCCACGTTGGTGATGTCCTGGCCGGCCTTACCCTCCGGTACTCGTGCCCTAATCTTGATCATATTATTTTTGATGGTGTAGTTTTTCGGATCGGTTCTGTTGTCTCCCACCAATTTGTCGGGAAAAGTATTGTTGCGAGGCCAGGATTTAGGCCCTACCGTCACGGTCCGCTGCGGCGTACCGCCGACGCGGTCATAAGTGTAAGTGACATCCTCAAAGGATGACATGACGTCCACAAGAGTGGCCTCCGATAAAGTGGTATTCCGGGTGACCCCGAATCCTATGGTAAAAACGACGTAATCCCCAGGATTGGGGTCGGAGATGTCTACCGTCTTAGTTATGGTGAAAGCCCCGTGGGCGGCCCCGGCCGAAAACAGCGAAGCCATGAGGATGGCGGCGGCCAATCCGGCACCTCCAAGGAGCTGCCGGGCTCTTTCCTTTCCTCTTACCTTCATACCGGTCACCTGCCTTTCAGGCTCACTTGCCCAGGACCCGGATCACAGCCTCGCTCAGGGACTTTTCCTTCTCCCCGAGGACGGCTCTGCTCCTGACGAGGTAGACCCCGAACCGGTCCACCCCGAAGCCGGCGCCGACGCTGCCCTCCCCGCGGTTGGAGGCGGCGTAGGAGGAACTCATGTGCCATGACCCCATGTACTCGATCATCGTCGCGTCAAGCCGGGGGGGGAAGATCACCCCGGGGTCCAGCGCGATGGTCCCGATATCGTAATTAAGGTCAAAGACCTCCACTTCCACCATGACCCTGGGGTTCCCCGCCGCCGGGGCGGGAGGGATATGGTGTACCCTGAGAGCCGAGGGGTCTCCCGTGACATTCACCTTTCCTGTCAGGTCCTCGGGGTCATCGGGGGAGAACCTTGGCAACCTGTCGTGGGTCCTGATATAGCCGTCCAGCCATTGCTTTCCCTCCTCGAGCCCTCCTTCGGCCTCGCCGGTGACGTCGATCTCCCTGACCAGGTTCGTCGAAGTGGAGAAGTAATTTTCCACCATCACCAGCACTACAGCAGAAAAGGCTATCCCCACGAGGAGGACGACCAGGGTGAGGGGCAGTACGGCTCCCGTTCTCTTAGGACCTGTTCTCATAGGTTCTTCACCCTCCAACTGGCCTCGATATCCTCGAAGTCCTCCCAGTTCCCCTCCTTGCCGCGGCCGGTGATGGTGACACTTATCACCCTCGTTTCTTCGTCAAAGTTCACCGAAAGTCCCTCGACGCCTTCGACGGTGACGCCGCCGCCCCTCCCCGGCCTCGGGTCAAGGGCGTGGAAAAGGCCGTCCTCGCAATAAGCCCTGAAGAACTTGACCTTGTGCAGTTCGTCCAGCCGGGAGATGCCCGTCGGGCCTCCGCGGTTCTCGAGGGTCACGTCGTTGCCGGAGACGGACCTTACGATAAGGGGTGAGACGCCGGTGGGGAAGACGACCCAGTCACCAGGGACGATACCTTCAGGTGCTCCGTTCAACTGGACCTGGATCGTGGCGCCGGAGCCTGCCTGGATGTCCTCAGGGAGGAGGACGGAGAGCCCCGTGGGTTCCCCGAAGGCCAGGTGGAGTTCCCCCGACCCTGTGATGTGAAGAGCGGAGGGGTAATCCTGGGGGGTGATCTCGGGTGTGTAGACCTGGTCGAAAGCCGCCTGGAAGTCACCCGAGGTCACGGGCATCCCGAGCCCCGCGTGTTGGGTGGGCTTCGCCAGGATGGAAAGGACCATTTCCGCTCTCTGGCGGGCCGAGACGCCGGAAGAGACGAACTGGAAGTTGGAGAAAAAAAGCGACAGCACGGTGATCACCGCGCCCATGATGACCGCCGTCACCAGGATGGTGATCAGTACTTCCGCCAGTGAAAAACCCCTTCGCCCCGTTCGGGTGAAGGAAACACGCCGGCAAGAAAGAACCCTGGATGCCAAATCTCTCACTCTCACTTCCCAGGAAGATAGAACCCTTTCGTTCACGGTCGCCTCCACCAGCGGGCCCGGGATCATCCTGCCGTTGCCGTTACTGTTCACCCTTCATCCTTTTGCCCCTGGTCTGTTCGCCGGTGGCACTGATGGTTCTTATGAATTCCAGTTCCTTGTCCCCCCTGACCCCACTCCAGGAGACTTTGAACCTCAAGGTCTTCCCGACGGTCTCGCCCCTGGCGGTCTCTTCTCCGTCGATGAAAAGTTGGGGAGTGTATTTCAGGTTATTCCTGTATTTCTCCAGCGACATGCCTTCAGTGATATCTTTAAGGGGGAGGTATTCGATCTTCTTCAACACCGAGGCCGCCTCGAGCGAGGCTTCCTCCTTTTCCTCAAGGTCGGCCTGGAGGGCCACGACGTGAGTGACCAGCGTCACCATCGAGAAGAGGGCGATGGAAAGGATCAGGATCGAGATCAGTACCTCCACCAGGGTGAAGCCAGCCTGTTTTCCCTTCGCTCCCGAAGCGAAGTGTCCTCCAGGTCCTTCAAATTGGCGCGTTAAAACCGGGCGATCTTTCTCCCTACCTCTCTCCATGGCTCTCTTCCTCTTGAAAGTTTTCCGCGCGCCTCGCCGGTGGCTTTGGTTGATTATATCACTTTACCCTTGGGAAGGGATAGGTGATGGAAGCACTCAAGCCGCTTCGCGGCAGGGAAACCGCCGATCCCTTAAAAGTACCCAGGCTCCGCTATTACCCGCGGTACGTCCTTTCATCGGTTTCCTTCAACAAGGTCTTGACCTCCCCCGGCGACAAGGGGCCGATCAGTACCCGGGAAGACACCAGAGCCTTCCCCTGGCAATTCACGCCACTCCGAACCTTGAAAACAATGACCCCCTTGCAAAGAGGAAAAACAGGGCTATAATGTGAATGATCATTCACTTTGGAGGTTGATGGTAGATGGCGGTCAGGTTGGACACGGAAATACGAAGGGAGCAGATCATCAGCGCGGCCCTCGGCCTCATCGGGGAGAAGGGGCTCAGAAACTTGAGGATGCCCGACATCGCCCAAAAAGTGGACCTCGTCCCCTCCGCGCTCTACCGGCATTTCTCCGGTAAGCAGGAACTGGTCCTCGCTATCGTCGACAGCATCCGGGCGTCCCTCGAGAAGCACCTAGCCCGGTCGGGCGAGGAAACCCCGGATCCCCTGGAGCGGCTGGAGTTCATCATGGATGAACACCTCAAGATGATCGGGGGATCCCCGGGGATGCCTCTCCTGGTCCTTTCAGAGGATGCCGCCTTTGGCGACCCCAAGATGCGGCGCCGGGTCCTGGAGATCCACGAATTCTTCAGGAAAGCCGTGGCCGACATCATGAAGGAAGCGATAAAGACCGGGAGGGTCGGCCCCGATACCGACCCTGGGGAGGCCGCCCTTGTATTCGTGAGCCTCATCCAGCATACAGCGGTCATGACGGCCATCAGCGGCGGCGATGTCCACCTCGGTCCCCTGGCCGGAAAGGCCTGGCGGAAATATGTCAAGGACCTTGTGGGCTGAAATAATTTTTCACTATAGTGAATGATCATTCACTTTTGCGAGGTGAAATAATGAAACCGAGGACTGGATCTTATTACCTCCTTGGAGCGGCGATGACCGCCGTTTTTTTGCTCGGGCCCGTCGCGGCCCTGGCCTCGGAAGCACAACCCTTGACGCTCGAAAAATGCCTTGACGCGGCTCTTTCCGGAAACCGCGGCATCGAGGCTCTCAGGCATCGGGTGGATGTTTCCGCCGCGAAGGTCGACGAGACCCTGGCGAAAATGGGGCCGAAGCTTTTCGCCGTGGGGAAATACCTGGCCGCCGGGGAGCAGCAAAGGCTTTGGCCGGCGCGATATGACGGCGAGAAGGGCGTCTACGACGACGCCTTCACCGAGGCATCGGTCGTCCTGGAGATACCCCTCTGGGACGGAGGAAAGACGAGGCACAGGACCATGGCGGACCGGAAACTACTGGAGGCCGCCAGGGGTTCTCTCGAAAGGCAGGAACAGAAACTGCGTTACGATGTGGAACGCCTCTTTTTCATGGCCCTTTCCGTCAAAGAAAGTATCGGGGCGCTGGAAGCATCGCTGGGGTCACTGCTCCAGCATGGGGAGGACGTGCAGGCCATGGTCGACTCCGGCAAAGCGGCGCGGGTCGATTCCCTCAGGATGGACGCGGAAGTGGCTTTGACGCGGGAACGGTTGCTGGGGGCAAGGCATGAACTGGAAAGCCTCAAGGAGGACCTCCTCTTTATTATCGGGATCGACGGCAAAGGCGAGGATTTTGACCTGGAAGGCCCTTTCCCGGAAACACCGGACATCGATGACCTCAGCGTCGAGGATAGGGCCTCGAAAGCCCTTGAGAAAAGGCCGGATTACAAAGCCGCCCTCGACAAAGCGGCGGCCGGCAAGGAGGGCGTTCTCGCGACCCTGGCGTCGAAAAACCCCGAGTTTTTCCTCAGGGGGCTGCATGGATACCGGAGCGCTTCCAACGGGGTCGGCGAATCCAGGACTGATGTGGAACTGGCCGTGGAGATACCCCTTCTCGACGGGGGGCTCTCTTCGGCAAGGAGGCGCCAGTCGGCCTCCGAAGCGGCGGCCGCGGAAGCGGAGGCCCGCGAGATGGCTTCCCGGGTTTACTTCGAGGTCTCCGAGGCTGTACGGGCCTACGAATTCGCCCGGGAGAGGATCATTGTAACGGAGGCGGCGGTCAGGGCGGCTGAAGAGGCCCTCCGGATAGAAAAGTTGAGGTTCCGGTCGGGCAAGGGGACGACCACCGACGTGCTTTCGTCCCAGGCGGCATGGCTGTCGGCCCGCGCCGGGCGGGATGCGGCGCTGTCGGAGGGTGCCATCGCCGCGGCAAGGCTGACCTTCGCGATGGGAGGCGGATCCGGTGAATACTAGGATCAGAAACCTGGTCAAAAAACCATGGCTCCTTGTCCTTGTCGTGCTTGTAGCCGGCGCGGTGATCCTGCTCAGGTTACGGACAAGCCAGATCGAGAGCGCCGCGGAATTCCACCCGAACCCCCTGAAGGTGACGACTGAGGTCGCCGCCAGGGGCAGCCTGGCGGAAAAGAAGCGGTACCTAGCGACGATGGAGCCCCTCGCGACGGCGGAGGTCGCCTCACAGGTGACGGCCCGTATCGACGAGGTATTCGTCGACATCGGCGATGAGATCTCATCCGGGGAACTCCTCGCCGCCCTGGACGGTTCCGAAGCGGGGTACCAGTTCCAAGCCACCAAGTCCCGCATTTCCGAGGCCGAGGCCGAGATGGAGGGACTGAGGATGCGGAAGGTCTCCATCGAAAAGAACGCGGCCTACTGGCGTGAAGAGGCCGGGCGGGCGGCCTTCCTATTTTCTGAAGGCGCCATAGCGAGATCGGAGTTGGAGATGGCTTCCCTGAAAGAAGCGGAGGCCCAGGCGGCATTCAAGGAGATCCAAAGCAGGATACGGGCGTTGAAGGAAAGGCAGGGTTCCCTGGCTTCCGAGGCGGCCGCCTTCCAGGAGAGGTTGGCGCTCTTCTCCATCAGGAGTCCCTTCGACGGCACCGTTACCGCCCGCCGGGCGGAGCCGGGGAACCTCGCCAGGCCGGGGGAGGCCCTTTTCACCGTGGAGGACAGGAGCGGGTGGAGGGTGATCTTCAGGGTTCCCCAGGAAGACCTGGGACTCGTCAAGATCGGTCAGACCCTATCGGGCTCCTTCGGCCGGTCTTCCATCAAGGGCCGGGTCGACCGCGTCTCGCCCTCCGTCGACGCGGCCAGGATGGGGCGCGTTGAGGCGACGCTCGAGAAGGACCCGGGCGATGCCGCGCCAAAGGCGTACGGGCGGGGGGTCTCCTTGACCATCGATGTCACCCTCGGCACCCACGAGGACGTGATCACCATCCCGGCGGAAGGGGTCATACGGGCCGGAGAGAGTTCTTTTGTCTACACGGTCTCCGGGGGCAGGTTGAACAAGCAGGAGGTGATCGTGGTGGCCTCCGACGGGGAAAGGTCCGCCGTTAAGGGCCTCTCCGAGGGCGACCACGTGGTCCGGAACAGCCCCTTCGGGTGGGCGGCGTTATCCGAGGGCCGCGAGGTGAGCGAAGAATGAACCTTGCCAAGTGGTCCCTCGAGCATCCCTACCTTGTCCTTGCCCTGGCCTGCGCCGTAGGCGTCCTGGGCCTGGCCGGTGTGATGTCATCCCCCAGGGACCTTTTCCCCGACACCACGCCTCCGCAGGTGCTGGTCGTTACCGTCAGGGAAGGGGCTTCGGCCCCGGAGATGGCCAGGACCGTAACGGAGCCCCTCGAGCGGGAGATCAGCGGCCTCAACGGTTTGGCCAACCAGACCAGCACGACCGCCGACGGCGTTTCTTCGCTCCGGGCAGAGTTCGCCTACGGGAAAAAGGTATCCGAAGCCGTGACGGAGGTGCGGAACGCCCTCGCGGCCGTAACGCCGAGGTTCCCGGCCGGAACGGCGGAACCCCTTGTCTACAGCATCACCAGCCGCACCGCGCCGGCGGTGACCCTGGCCCTGTCCCCCCTTGACGAAGGGGGGCCGACCCTCTCCGAGATCCGCTTGCTTGCGGAACACGTCATCAGGGACGAACTGCTACGGATCCCCGGGGTGGGCGAAGTCGAGGTCTTCGGAGGCCATCACCCTTCCGTCGAGGTATCGGTCGACAGGGATCTCCTCGCCGCTTCGGGCCTTTCTCTCGAAGGCCTGATCGGGGCGATCGCCAAGCAGAACATTTCCGCTCCCGCCGGACGCTTGACCGTGGAGGGCGCGGAGATCCATTTCACCCTGGACTCGCTTTTTCCCGGGGTTGATCAAGTAGGGGATACCGTGATCGCCTCACCGGAAGGCGGTGCGGTGAACCTCAGGGATGTAGCGCGTGTCGGGATAGGCGAGATGCCCCAAAGGAGCCTCTATCACGGGAACGGGCGGCCGGCCATTGCGGTGAATGTGCTGAGGGCCGAAGGAAGCGACACCATTCGGGTCGTGAAGGCGGTTATGGACCTCATCCCGGAGTTGGAGTCCCGCTTCAGAAGCATGCGGATCGAGGTGACTGACAGCCAGAAGCCCCTCATCGAACTCAATATCTCCGGCATGTACGGATCGCTGGTACAGGCGATAATCCTGATAGTGGTGGTGAACTTCCTGTTCCTGGGCAACCTCGCGGCGGCCCTGGTATCCTCAGTCAGCATCGCCCTTTCATTCCTGTTCGGCCTCGCCGTTATCTGGGCCAGCCCCTACACCATCGACATGGTGACCCTCACGGGAATGATCGTCGCCGTCGGGATGGTGGTCGACGCTTCGGTGGTGGTCCTAGAGAATATTTTCAGGGTCCACGAGGCGACGGGCATGAAGGACCCACGCGTCGCGGCCGTGGCCGGGGCGAAGGAAGTGGCCCTTTCCGTGACGGCCGGCATGCTGACCACCGTTATCGTCCTTCTCCCCGTCATGGGTTCCAGCGGCTACACGAGCCGGGTGCTCAGGCCCCTAAACATGGTGCTCTTCGCCACGCTGGCCGCCTCCCTCGTGGCGGCGCTCACGATAATCCCCCTCCTGGCCGGGTTCGTGCTGGAGGGCAAAGGACACCGCCCGTCAGGCGTACTCCGGAAGATAACCTCCTGGTTCGACGGGGTACTGAAAAAGGTCGTCACTTTTTACATCGAACTGCTCAAAGTCAGCCTGAGGCACCGGGGCCTGACGGTCGTAGCCTTCGCCCTTTTCTTCCTGCTCACCCTTCGCCTGGTGATGCCCCTTTTGGGAGGGGAGATGATGCCCCCCATGGACACGGGCATTGCCTTCATCGAATTTGAAAACCCCGCTGGAAGATCTCCGGAAGCCGTCGAAAAGACCCTGACCGCCATGGAAAAGAAGATCCTCGAGGAGAAGCACGTATTGTCCCTTTCATCGCAGGTGGGCTCGGAGCCCGGGTCGCCCAGCTTCGGGGGCGGTTCAACCCCCCAGGCCGGGCGGATCAAGGTCCTCATGGTGGATCGTTCGAAGCGGAAGGAAAACATTTGGGAGATCCTGGACCGCTGGAGGGCTGATTTCAAAAGTATCGAGGGGTTGCGATGGTCAAGGCTCACCGAGTACGGCGCCACGCCGAGGGCCACAACCAAGGCCCCGCTCGATGTGATCATCAGCGGCCCCGATGCGCCCCTGCTGGATAGCCTCGCCAGGGAAGCTGTGTCCGCCATGGAGGGCGTAAAGGGGTTGGGGGACGTACACCAGGGCTGGTTCATAGAGAAGGAGACCCGGAATATCGAGGTCGACCCCTACCTTGCCTCGCGGTACCGCACTTCGCCGACGGACATCGCCCGTGAAGTGGGCACGGCCCTGAATGGCCGCACCGCCACCTACCTGAAAGTCCCCTCTTTCTCCGATATCCCGGTGAGGGTTTTTTACGGGGACCAGTACCTGGAGAAAGAGGAGGATATCCTGGATGTGACCATCGTGACCGGGGACGGCCTTCTGCCCCTTTCGGCACTGGCGAGGGTGCGCACCGTCCCTGAAGCGCCCCTCATCACCAGGGAAAGGCTCAGGAACACCATAGACATAACCGGGGTCAACCGGGGCCGCACCATAAAGCATGTGACGAGCGAGGTGAAACTTCGGCTCCGGGGCATCCAGCCCCCGGACGGTTACTCCATCGAGGTCGCGGGGAGCTCGGCTGACCTTGGAGAGAGCATGGCCATGCTCGGCAAGGCCCTCCTTTTGGGGGTGGTGCTCCTCTACTTCCTGCTGGTCTCCCTTTTCAGGTCCTTCCTTTACCCTTTGACGATCCTTTCGATAGTCCCGCCGGCTGTCGCGGGAGGGTTGTGGGGGCTTCTTCTCTTCAACAAATCGATGTCGATGAACGCCGCCATGGGGTTCATCCTCCTCGCCGGGACCGTCGTGAACAACAGCATCCTCCTGGTGGATTTCATCATTGAATCCAGGAAGCGGGGGGCTTCGCGAACCCTGGCCATCGTCAGGTCGGTCAAGACCCGCACGAGGCCGATCCTGATGACCGTCACCTCGACCATAATCGGTTTGACGCCGCTGGTCATGGAGTGGGCCGTCGGCCTGGAGAGGATGAGTCCCCTGGGGATCGTCGCCGCGAGCGGGCTGATATTCGGGACTTTTGTCACGATGATCTTCGTCCCGGTCATCTATTCCGTCATAGACGATATCAGTTCCAGGGCGGCGGCCCTGGTCGGTAGAACAGGGGAAGACCCCGGCGCGTGAGGGGCGCACCGACCATCTCCGCCACCCCGGCGTCGAGGGACGCCCGGATGAGTACCCGCGGCCCAAGGCCCCGGGGCCTCTTTTTGATATATTATACGGAACCGCGCCCCTCGGCAAAGGTGACACCGCGGGGTACGGGACTGGATCATAAACAGGCGAGATCAAGGGAGGGAGCGACCGATGGGTAAAGAGGGGATCACACCGGAAATACTGGAAAGGATCAAGGTCTTCCAGAGGACGGAGATCACCGAGTACCACGTATACAGGAGGCTCTCCCAGTGGATGAAGGGCAAGAACCGGGAGGTCCTTGAAAAGATCGCCCAGGACGAGAAGCGGCACGCCGGGATATGGCGGCGCTACACCGGTGAGAGCCTTGCGCCCGACCGGCTGATGCTGTACTGGTACCTGCTGCTGGCCTTCGTGTTCGGCGTCACCTTCGCCATAAAGATCATGGAGCGGAACGAGGGTTCCGCCATGGAGACCTACGGCGCCGTGGCGGACGTCCTCCCCGTGGCGACGGAAATAATGCAAGAGGAGGAGGAACACGAGAAGGCCCTCATTGACCTCCTCGACGAGGAGCGGCTCAAGTACATCGGGTCCATGGTGCTCGGGCTCAACGACGCCCTGGTGGAGCTGACCGGCGCCCTGGCGGGTTTCACCTTCGCCCTCACCGACGGCAGGGTGGTGGGCGTCGCCGGCCTCATCACCGGCGTGGCCGCCACCCTCTCGATGGGCGCCTCGGAATTCCTCTCCCAGAGGACCGACAGCGGCGACCTTAACCCCCTGAAGGCCGCGATCTACACGGGGATCGCCTACCTGGTCACCGTCGCCCTGCTGGTGGCGCCCTTTTTCATCGTCGGGAATGTATACGCCGCCCTGGCCTGGTCCCTTTTCAACGCGCTGGTGGTCATACTGCTCTTCTCCTTTTTCGTTTCCGTTGTCAAGGAGACGCCCTTCAGGCCCGCTTTCCTCGAGATGGCTGCCATAAGCCTCGGCGTCGCGGCGATCTCCTTCCTGATAGGGCTGGTGGCAAGGCACTTCATACCGGTGGACATCTAGAAGGGACCCCTGGAATGGCCGGGACAGCCATCGGGATCAGGGGCTCCCTGTGGACCGGCGACCCGCGGAGGCCCCGGGCCGAGGCGCTCGTCGTCAAGGGCGGCGACATCATAGCCGTGGGGAGTTACGAGGAGGTCAGGGACGGCCGCCAACCGGGGGGCGTCGAATGGATCGACGCCGGCCGTCGGACGGTCCTCCCCGGGATCACGGACTCGCACCTGCACCTCGGGGCCCTCGTCAGGCAGGGATCGGCCCTTTCCCTTTACGAGGCGTCATCGAGGGAAGATCTCCTGGAGCGGGTCCGCCGTAAGGGCGCAGAACTCAGCCCCGACCGCTGGATCCACGGGGTCCGTTTTGACAACTCCCGCTGGCCCGACACGGCCATGCCCACGCTGGAGGAACTGGACGGGCTGGGCCTCCCCAACCCGGTCCTCCTCGTCCGGGTCTGCACCCACGTGCACGTGGTCAACAGCAGGGCCCTCCATGAGGCCGGGCTCTCGGCGGCGGGCCTCACCGGCGCCGGCGTCGTTCGGGACGGACGGGGTCGCTTCACCGGGACGCTCCTCGAGGGCTCCGCCGGGCCGGTGATCCGGGCCATGGAGAGGGACACGGCCGGGGCGGCCCGGGCCTTGAAGGAGACCATGCTCACCCTCGCGTCGGAGGGCATCACCGGCGTCCATACCTGCAGCGCCCCGTCCTACGGCCTGGGGGAGGACCTGGGGGCCTACCGGGTTCTGCACGAGCGTGGGGAATTCCCCGTCAGGGTTCGCCTGTACAGCGACGAGCCCCTCCCCGTGTGGGAGTCCAGCGGCCAGGGCGATGAGTGGCTCTGCTACGGGGGAAGGAAGTTCTTCCTCGACGGCTCCCTGGGAGGCCGGACGGCGGCGATGACCTTCCCCTACGAGGACGCCCCCTCCACCCGGGGGGTGCTCAACAGGAGCGACGAGGAGTTCTTCCGTCAGGCCAGGGAGGAACACGCCGCCGGGAACCAGGTGCAGGTCCACGCCATCGGCGACGCGGCCGTCGACCAGTTCATCCGGGCGATGGAGGCCCTGAGGGACCTGCCCCCCCTCCCGTCGGGGCTGCGTCACAGGGTCGTTCACCTTCAGGTATGCCGACCGGACCAGGTCCGGGACCTGGCCCGACTCGGCGTGGTCTGCGATGTCCAGCCCGCCTTCGTCCCCAGTGACATCGCCATTGCCGAGGGCAGGATAGGCCGCGCCAGGCTAGGGTGGGCCTACGCCTGGAAGAGCATGCTCCGGGCCGGTCTGCTGCTCACCGGGTCGAGCGACGCGCCCGTGGAGCCCACCAACCCCTGGAGGGGCGTCTGGGCCGCCGTGAACAGGGTCGACGACGAAGGCCGACCCGCGGGAGGGTGGCTCCCCGGCCAGAGGCTGACCCTCGACGAGGCTCTCGCCCTTTTCACGGTGAACGCCGCCGAGGCTGTCGGGCAGGGTGACAAGTTCGGCTCACTGCGGTCGGGGTCGAGGGCCGACCTGGTGATCCTCAACCGCGATATCGACCTCACCCCGCCGGGGGAACTAAAGGACGTCAAACCGATCTTGACCATGGCGGGGGGCAAGATCACCTTCCAGGCCGCCGGCGGCGGTCTCTGAAACCCCTAGACGAGCTCCTTCAGCGACCGGGCCAGCGTCCCTCGCGGGAGGTCGCCGACCTTCCCCACGGCCAGGAAGATGCCGTCCATGTAGATCTCGCTGGAAAAATCCTGGACCGTGACCCTTATGACCTCGTCCTGCCTGGCCAGGGTGACCTCGTGCTCCGAATAAGGGCCCGGGTAGGGAAATCTCTGGGAGGTCACCGGCACCCCCGAGATCATGGCGCCCATCACGCCCGGGAAGACCTCGTGGCTTTCGACCTCGCCCTTTGGGCCCTCGGCGGCGATGCCGGCCAGGGTGGCCGCCGTCCCGCTGGGGGCGTTGGCCATCCTCGCGGGATGCCTGTCGGTGACGGCGACATAGGGGTAGTACTGCCTGGCGGTCCTCAGGAAATCCATCACCAGGTTTATCCCCAGGCCATAGTTGGAGATCACCGACCAGCGCAGGCCCTTCTCTCTCACCATCTCCCCCACCTGGGCCATCTCCCCGTCGGTGAGGCCCGTCGTCCCGATGACGGCGTCCACGCCCGCGTCGGCATAGACCCGGAGGTTGTTCATGAGGACCACCGTAGAGGTGAAATCGACCACCACGTCGGGCGAGGAGTCACGGAGGCCCGACGCCAGGTCGGCGCTCGAAATCACCCCCGCCGGCGCCATGCCGGCCAGGACGCCCAGGTCACGGCCCGCCTCGAGGCACCAACCCCCGGCCAGTTCAAAACCCTCCCTCTCGAGGACGTTCCTGACCACCAGTTTCCCCACGTTGCCGGAAGCCCCGGAAACGAAAACCCTTTTCAATGTTATCCCTCCTCATGGTATCGAACCGTAAGGATCTCCAAGTACAGTGTACCCTGTTCCTCCGCCGGGCGGGACCATGATGGTATGCTTGTCCCGTGGTTTCAGCTATTTCATCGGTGGAACACGAAGGGGGACCGGACAATGACCCTCCCATGGCAGGAAAAGATCGTCTCCGCGAGCACCCAAAAAGGGGATCACCGCCTGGTCCCCTGGCGGGTCTGCCGGGAGGCGGCCAGGGATGCCGACATTCCGGCCAGGGAAGCCGAACTCTGGGCCTGCGAGAACGGGATCTGCCCCTCCCGCTACGAGCGCAGCCTGGGGACCCTGGGCCTGGTGGGCCAGGCGAGGCTCCTGGCTTCAAGGGCGGCGGTAATAGGGTGCGGGGGGCTCGGGGGGTGGATAGTGGAGATCCTGGCGAGGGCCGGGGTCGGGGAGATTGTCGTCGTCGACGGGGACTTCTTCGGTGACAGCAACCTCAACAGGCAATCCTTGAGCCGTGAGGACAACATCGGCGCGGCCAAGGCTCTCGAGGCCAGGAAGAGGGTCGAGGCCGTCAACGGCGCGGTGGAGGTGACGGCCTGGAATCTTTTCCTGACAGCCGACAACGCGCCGGGGATACTCGAGGGCTGCCGGGTCGCCGTTGACGCCCTTGACAGCAACGAAGCCCGGGCGACGCTCCTCTCGGCCTGCAGGAGACTGGGCATACCGATGATCCATGGGGCCATCGGTGGGTTCTGGGGACAAGCCTGCGTGATCCTCCCCGGCGACAGGGCCCCCTGGGAACTGGCCACGGCCGGGGACAGGGGTGTGGAAGATGTCACGGGCAACCCCCCCTTCACGCCCGCCTTCGTCGCCTCCCTGGAGGCGGCCGAGGCGGTGAGGCTCCTCTCGGGGGCGGGTGAACCCCTGGCGGGCATGCTCTGGTGCGACCTGAAGGAGCACGAGTATTGCAAGATAGATCTCAGGAAAAGGACGGTCGGGTAACCGTAACACATTTGATCCAAACCCGGGAGGTCTTCCGATGCTTATCGACAGGGTCAGGTACTACTATCTCCTCGAGGACATGAACTGCGCCGAGACCATCCTTTGCGCGGCCAATGACGAATACTCCCTGGGGCTCGACCCCGTGGGGCTCAGGATCATGGCCGGCTTCGGGGGCGGCATGGGCATCGGATCCACCTGCTGCGGGGCTTTGTCCGGGTCCATCGCCGCGATCTCGGTCAGGTTCACCTCCTCGAAGTCCCATGAGAACCCCCTGGTCGCAGACCTCTGCAGGGCCTTCCTGGAAGGATTCGCCACCAGGCACGGGGCCATCGACTGCGACCCACTGAAGGACCTTTACCGGGACAGCCGGTCCGGGTGCCTTCCGGTGGTCGAACGGGCGGCCGGGGAGCTTGAGAGGCTCATGCTGGAAAACGGGCCGAAAGCTCCTCTCCCGGAACGGGGCAAGAAGGAAGGGTGACGGGCACTTTCGGCTGATCGCCCCGGGGACCGGCCTCCCCCCTCCCCGCCATGAAATCCGAAATCATTCTTGACTTCGCCCATTGGCTGGATTATTGTCCCTTTAACCGGTTTGAGAGAGGGTGGTGAATTGTCGCTCCCGTCCCGTCTTACCCCGTTCCTGGCGGCACTCCTTTTATGTTTCACTTCCGGCCTCGAGGCGGACCCGGGCCCAATCTATTCCGGCCCCAAGGGAGTACCCGTCGTGGCGCTGACCTTCGACGACGGCCCCCGCCAGTTCACGACCCCCAGGCTCATTGCGCTCCTCGATGAACTCTCCGTCAGGGGCACCTTCTTCATCGTCGGAGCCCAGGCCGTCCAGTTCCCCGGCATACTTGAAGACCTCGTCTCGAAAGGGCACACCGTGGCTAACCACTCCTGGTCTCACCGCAACATCACCCAGCTCGACCGTGAAACCCTCCTCGAGGAACTCACCTTCTGCAGCCAGGCCATCGAGACGATCACCGGCGTCCGCCCCCGGTTCTTCCGCCCCCCCGGCGGGAAATGGGATAGGCGGTCCCTGGCCGTCGTCCAGGAACTGGGCCTCACCACGGTGCTCTGGGACGTTACCGGCAGGGACATGGTCCAGAGGGCTCCCCGCCAGATGGCGGCCTCCGTCGTCAAGGCGGCCGGACCCGGGTCGATCATCCTTCTCCACGGGGGGATGGAGTGGACCATGGAGGCGCTGCCAATGATAGTGGAGGGACTGAGAGCAAGGGGATTCCACCTGGTCTCGCTGGACCAGATGTTCCCTTCCGCGAAGGAGGCGGCGGTGCCCCTGAGGAACGTCCCGGTCGAAAGGACCTCGCCTCCCCCGGTCCGTCCCGTAAAGGTCGTACCCTGAGCTTCGGGGGAGGAAACTTTCCCGTTATCGATCAAGGCGTGTCTCGGCGCTCGCCGCCAGGCCCTCCATCACCCCCATTCGCAGCATTAACATGAGATCCGTCGTAGGGTCGCCCCTCCCGGCGAAGGGGATATAATGGGAGCGGGGGGTGGCCGTTTTGACCAGGGTCGGGTTGGCCCTAGGCGGGGGCGGCGCCAGGGGGGCCGCTCACTTCGGGGTCCTCAAGGTTTTCGAAGAGGAAAGGATCCCCATAGACCTTATAGCCGGAACGTCCATGGGAGCCATCGTCGGCGCCATGTACGCCCAGAACCCCGACGCTTCCGCGGTGATCGAGAAGTACGAGCATTTCATAGCTAACATGGATTACGGTTCCTTCGGCCTTAAGTATATCGCCGCCGACGCCGACCAGGACTCCCATCTGCTGCAGAAGTTCGCCAGGACCATAGCCCAGAGGATCTACATGAGCTCCATGGGCCATCGTTCGGGGATCATGAAGCCCGAATTCCTGGACAAGGCCCTCAAGGAACTGCTGGACCGGGGTAACGTCCAGGACACGAAGATACCCTTCGGCGCAGTGGCGACGGACCTCAACTCCGGTAACACGATCCTGATCCGGGAAGGGAGCATCAGGAAGGCCGTCCGGAGGAGCTCCCTGATACCGGGCTACCTGCCGCCGGAGGAAGAGGGGGCTAAACTGATCACCGACGGGGGGGTGAGCGAGCCCGTCCCGGTGGATTCCGCGTTGAAGATGGGCGCCGACGCGGTGATAGCCGTTTCGGTGGACCCCGCCAAACTGCCCGACCTCGAGGACCCCAGCATGATAAACATAATGCGCCGCTGCGACCTCATCAGGGGTATCCACATGTCAAGGGCCCAGGTCGAAAAGGCCGACGTCTGCCTGTGCCCCGACATGAGCGGCAGCGACTGGAGCGAATTCCTCTCTTCCGGCGAGTTCATAAAGGCCGGAGAGGAAGAGGCCAGGAAAAAGCTGCCCCTGGTGCGGGAAGCGCTGCGCAGGAAAAGGCCCTGGTTCCTGCGCATCTTTTCTAACTGACCCCGGCCTTCCTTTATCCTTGACATACTCCCTATTGGTATACTAACCTTGCGGCGTGCTCCGGGTTTCCCGGCAATCACCTGCCGCGGAGTGGCAAGTATCCTGATCCCCAAGGAGGGATGGGTCATGAAGGACAAAAAGGTGCTCATCGTCGGCGGCGTCGCTTGCGGTGGCAAGGCGGCGGCGAGGCTCATGAGGGTCGACCCCCGGGCCGACGTCACCGTGCTGGAAAAGGGAGAATACATCAGTTACGCCGGGTGCGGCCTACCCTACTACGTGGGAGGTGTGGTCAAAGAGTACCGGGACCTGATGACCACCCCCATAGGGGTGGTCAGGGACGAGAACTTCTTCCGCAAGGTCAAGCACGTCACCGTCCATACTCAACACCTGGCCACGAGGCTCGATCGTCGCAAGAAGATCGTCACGGCCCTGGACCTGCGCAACGGAGAGGAGAAGGAGTTCCCCTACGACAAGCTCGTCCTGTCGACGGGGGCCAGTCCCTTGAGGCCCCCCATACCGGGGTCTGACCTTCCCAGGGTCTTCACTCTCTGGAATATGCCCGACGCCCTCGCCATGCGCGCCGCCATCGACAGCGGCAAGGTCAAGAACGCCGTGGTCATAGGGGCGGGCCTCATCGGTATGGAGGTCGTGGAGGCCCTCCACGACCAGGGCATCCAGGTATCCATCGTCGACCTCTGCGAGACGCCGCTGCCCCAGATGATGGACCGGGAATTCGGCAACCTCCTCAGGGCCGTCCTTGAGAAAAAGGGCATCAACTTTTTCGGCGGAGAGAAGGTCCTGGAGATCCAGGGATACAACGGCGAGATAAAGTCCGTCAAGACCGACAAGCGGGAGGTCCCGGCCGAAATGGTCCTGATGGCCGTCGGTGTGAGGCCCAACGTCGGTATCGCCCGGGAGGCCGGCCTGGCCCTTGGCAGCTGCGGCGGTGTCATCGTCGACGACCACATGCGCACCAGCGACCCCGACATCTACGCCGGCGGCGACTGTGTAGAAGTGAAAAATGTCCTCACCGGCAAACCCGTCTGGCAGCCCATGGGCTCCGTGGCGAACCGCCAGGGCCGCGTGATAGCGGACAATATCGCCGGCCTGCCGACCACCTTCAAGGGCGTGGCGGGGACGGCCATCATGAAGGCCTTCGAGTACACCATCGGCAAGACGGGCCTGACCAGGGAGCAGGCCCGGCTGGAGGGCTTCAACGCCGAGGCGGTGACCATCGTCGATTCCGACACCCCCCACTTCATGCCAGGCTCCGCCGCCATCCAGGTCCGCATCGTGGCCGACAGGAACACCCGAAAGGTCCTGGGGGCCCAGGTATTCGGGGCCGGCAGGGCCGACAAGAGGCTCGACATCCTCGTCTCGGCCGCGGCGGGGGGCCTCACCATCGATGAACTGGCCGACGCCGACATCGCCTACGCGCCACCCTACTCTACGGCGCTGGACCCCGTCACTCATGCGGCCAATACCCTGAAGAACAAGATAGACGGCCTGATGGTCTCCTGGAGCCCGTCGGAACTGGCGGAGAAGATCAGGAAGGGGGAGAACCCCGTGCTTCTCGACGTCCGCTCTCCCGACGAGGTGAAGACCCAGGGCACCCTTCCCTACGAGACCACCCTCATCCCGCTGGGGCAGCTGTGGGACCGGGGATCGGAACTCCCCAGGGACAGGGAGATCATCGCCTTCTGCAAGATCTCGGTCCGCGGGTGGGACGCCGATTCAATACTCAAGAGGCTGGGTTACGAGAAGGTCTCCGTACTGGAGGGTGGCATCGCGGGCTGGCCCTTCGAGTTGAGGAAGGAATAAAAATGAGGGCGGTACCGGCCTGTCAGCTTTCCAGCCGGTACCCCTTTTCTCTGAACAGGCGCAGGCAGGCCTTGGCGACGTCGGGGTCGTAGAGGGTCCCGGCGTTGACCTCGATCTCCTTGAGGGCTTCCTCCAGCCCGACGGCGGGCCGGTAGGGCCGGTAGGAGGCCATGGCCTCCACCACGTCGGCGACGGCCAGTATCCTCGCCTCGAGGCTGATCTCATCGCCCTTCAGGCCCTGGGGGTACCCGGAGCCGTCGATGCGCTCGTGGTGCTGGTAGACGATCATGGCCAGGCCCAGGTCGCTTTCCACGTCCTGGAGGATATCCCTCCCATGGGCGGGGTGTTCCCTGATGATGTTCATCTCGAGTTCCGAGAGCTTGCCGGGCTTGCTCAGGATCTCCGCCGGGACGGATATCTTCCCCAGGTCATGGACAAAACCGGCCATCCTGACCTGGTCCTCCTTTTCGGGGCCAAGCCCCATCTCACGGGCTATCCTCGCGGCCAGTCCGCCGACGCGCCTCTGGTGCCCCGCTGTGTAGGGGTCCCTGCGCTCAACGGTCTGGGTGAGGACGCCGATGGTGGTCTCTAGGGCGTGCCGGAGCTTTTCCTCATTACGTTTCCTGTCGGTGACGTCGGTGGACAGGACGGCGAAGACTCCCGGCGATGGGCTGTAGGCCTTGACCTCGTAGTACCTCCCCAGGGGCGCGGCGTAATCCACGAAGGAGACGGGCTCTCCGGTCAGTGCCACCTTCCCGAACCTCCGGACCCAGGAATCCTCGATCCCGGGCAGGACCTCCTGGACCGTCTTCCCGATGATGTCACGGCCACACAGCCCCGTCAGCCTCTCGAAGGCCGGGTTGACGGCGATGAAACGGTAGTCTATGGGTTCCCTGGCTTCATCACAGATCAATTCCTGAAGTGAGAAGCCATCGAGCATCTCGCGGAAGAGGGTACTGTAATCCCTCTCCAGCTTGCGGCGCTCGGTGATGTCCTGGAAAGCCCCCTGGGCGCCGACGATCTTCCCGTCCCCGTCCCTGACCGCCTCCCCTATCTCCCGCACCCAGATGGTCCGCCCTGTGCCGGTGATCTTCATGAACTCCTCGTCATAGGGCGTTCCGTTCCTGACGCACTCCCCGAAAACCTTCTCCGCCAGGGGCAGCGACTCGGGGGCGTAAAACCCTAACACTTCTTCCACGGCGGCGGAAAAGCCGGGGGGCTGCTCATGGATCCTGGCGGCTTCGTCGGTCCAGACCGAGCGGTTTTTGTCCAGGTTAACGCTCCAGCCGCCGACGGAGGCCATCTTCCCGGCCATCCGGATGAGGTCGTTCTTCCTCTCCAGCTCCTCGTCGGACCGCTTCCGGGCTGTGATGTCCTCCACGGTTCCCTCGTAGAAGAGGATGGCGCCGTCGTCATCCCTGATCGCCCTGGCGCTCTCCCTGACGAAGACCACGGAGCCGTCCCGCCGGGTCCAGGCCGATTCGAGGCCCCTTATCTCCCCATCCCGAGCGATCCTATCCTGGAAATAGGACCTGGGGTAGTCCGGTTCGAAGCCCTCCTCGCTGAGGTTCCGCGAGGCCAGTTCTTCGAAGGAGGCATAACCCAGCATGGCCACCAGCGCGGGGTTGGCCATGAGGACCCTGCCGTCGGGGCTGGTCCTGTAGATACCGATCGTCGCGTTCTCGAAGATGCCCCTGAAGCGCTCCTCGCTCTCCTTCAGGGCCTCCTCGGTCATCTTGCGGCGGGTTATATCGCGGATGAAGGCGAGGGAACCCCCCTGCCCGTCGTAAACGAAGGGCACCGCCGATATTTCGACGGGGACCTCCGAACCGTCCTCGCATTGCAGCAGGGTCTCCAGCGGAGGGACGGCCTTTTTCTCCTCGTTCAGCCTTTTCAGCCGCCGACGGATCGTTTCGGTCTGGCCGGGGGAAAAAAACTCCTCCACCTTGCGCTCCAGCAGTTCCTGGACCGAACCGGCCTTCAGCAGGCGGCCGGCCGTCTCATTGAAAAAAGCGATCCTTCCATTCAACTGGACGAATATGCCGTCCGGGGCCCCCTCGACGAAGGACTTGAATTGCGACTCGCTCTGCCTCAGGGACTCCTCGGCCTTCTTTCGGCCGCTTATATCCTGCAAGGCTCCCTGGATGCGGGTGATCACGCCCGCCTCGCCGCGGACCGCCGTCCCCACGGTCCTTACCCAGACCCGGCGGCCGCTCCCGGTGACGATCTGCAGCTCCTCGTCGAAGGGGTCGCCCTTCTTGAGGCAGTCCTTGAAAACCTTCCGGATCCTCCGCCGGTACTCAGGCGCGGAGAACTGAATAATTTCTTCAAGGGTGGGTTCAAAGTCGGTCGGCACTTCATGGATCTCGGCCAGTTTTTCGGAGTAGGAGAAACGGTCCTCACCGACGTAGTACTGCCACCCCCCGAGGGCCACCAGCTCCCCGGCGATGCCCAGGAGGGACTCGCTGTCGGCCAGGCGCTCCAGGAGGGCCTTGTTCCTCTCCAGGGCCCGGGCCAGCTGGAGGTTCCTGGCCCCCAGTTCGGAGATCTGGTCGGCCACCTTGACGAAAAGGTCCATGGCCTGCTCGATCTTTTCCCGTGATATCCTCGGGATCTCCGCCAGGGCATGGAGGTACTCCTCTTCATCGAAACCGAATTCCCTGGCCTGGGCCCTGAAGGTTTCAACGTCCGGCTCCTCCTCCTCGAGGAGGAATTGGCCCATGATGAGATTGCCCAGCTTGCGGCCCTCGACGAAGATCGGCGTGGCGATATCCCAGAGGTTGTTCTTGCACTTGTACAGGAGGGACTTGCCCCGCTCGAGGCCCGCCGTGAGCAGGGTGTCGCTCTCGACGCAGGCTTTGCCGGCTTCGGGATGGGGCCTGTGAAAGTCGGTGCACAAACTGTGCCAGCCGGCGGCGCCCAGGATGCGCCCCTCCAGGTCTATCACCCCCACGCTGGGCCCCGCCATCCTGGAAAGAGCTTCCAGGAGTTCCTGCATCCGGGCCAGGCCGACGATATCGGCGAGGTTTATCTCCCCAAGGTCTGTCTCGGAGCTGTGCTCGGATTCAAGGCTCTTTTTCGCGCTCATGTCCCTTCCCTCTTGGGAATAATTTCAAACTTTTTTTATGGTACATCTTTTTACCCGGAAAAAACAACCTCGCCAGGGACCGGCGGCTCCGGGGTTCAGGTCCTCCCCCGCCCCGAAAACCGGGGGCGATGGGCGGTAGTTGTAAAATGAAGGCGAAGGAAGGGGATGGTCGCTATCAGGAGAATGCTCTCCGGGGTCGCTGTTTTTTGCCTGTTCTTCCTGCCGGCGCTTCCGCCCTCCCCCGCGGGGGCGGTCGGGAACCAGCAGGAAGTGATCGGGGGATACGCCGGTGTCGTCCCTCTCGAGTGGGGGCAGGAGGTCACCGGCGTCGTAACCCGCTTCGACCCCGGCGAAGAGAAAGGGCTGGCCCTCACCTTCGACGCCTGCGGCGGGGGGGTCAAGGGCTGCGGTTACGACGAAGAACTCATCGAACTCCTCCGGAAGGAGGGCATACCCGCCACCCTCTTCATAAACGCCCGCTGGATAAGGGTGAACCCCGAGACCTTCGCCTCCCTCGCGGCGGACCCCCTTTTCGACATCGCCAACCACGGGCTGGACCACAGGCCCCTTTCGGTGAGCGGCAGGGAGGCTTACGGCATAAAGGGGACGGAAGGACCGGCGGAAGCCGCCAGGGAAGTCGAGGAAGGTGCCCGGGCGATCGAGGCCGCGTCGGGGAAAAGGCCGCTCTTCTTCCGTTCCGGCACCAACCACTACGACGAGATCGCCGTGAGGATCGCCGGGGAGCTGGGCCACCGGGTCGTGGGCTGCAGCGTGAACGGCGACGCCGGCGCAACCTACTCCGCGGACCAGGTGGCGAAGGCGCTGATGTCGGCCCTCCCCGGCGATATTGTCCTGATGCACATGAACCGGCCCGAAGGGCAGACCGCCGAGGGCCTCGCCGCCGCCCTCGGCTCGCTGAAGGAAAAAGGGTTCACCTTTGTCCGCCTCTATCAGGTCCTCTCCCCCCCGGCGGCGGAGAGGACCGCAACGGTTTTATGACTTTGCCGGGGACCTTGTCTTGCCAGGAGAAGCAACGGGTTCAGTACCCAAAACTGTCGGCGATCAGGACGACGTAGCACTCCCTCCCCATGGGGGCGTACTCGATGATCGAGGTTATCCTGCACCCCCTGTCGGGCACATGGCATTCGATGCATTTCCCCAGCTCAACGCAGGGGGTCTTGCCGCCTACGCGGGCGGTATTCGGGGGCGCAGCCTCGTTCTTGACCCGTGCTATGGCCTCGGGTACATCGACGCATATTTTATTGACCCCGGCGATGTATATTATCTTCCCCGGCCCCCAGGCCATCGCCGAAACCCTGTTGCCCACACCGTCTATGTTCACCAGGGCCCCGTCCATCGTGACGGCGTTCGTGCCGGTAATGAACCAATCGGAGGTGTTAGCATTGATAAAACGTTCTTTCCGGTCCTCTGGCGCAAGGTTCGGGTCCCAATGGTGATAGACCTTACATCCCTTTTCGGTGAGCTTGTCAATCAGTTTCAGTTGCCTCACGGTCACGCTTCCGGGGACTCCCACGGTTTGCTCCGGGGAAACCAGGTCCAGTACGGCCTTGGCGGCAGCCTCCCCATCGGGGCAAAGGATGGTCTTAAAACCTTTTGATTCGAGCGCGGCGCCCACGGTTTTGCATTTCCTGACCAGAGAGTCATCCTTGAATTTCCTGAGAGCCTCCAACACGTCGTTCCCTCCTTCTGAAGTCTTGGACAGGTTCAACTATTTTTGCATCCAGTGATGTTCTTCTTAAAGGCCATCGCCAAAGAAACGACCACAACCCCCAGGAAAAAGGCGCTGATCGGCCTGGTAAGGAAGATCATCGGATCCCCGTTGGACATGATCAGCGACCGCCGCAGGTTCTGTTCGACCATGGGGCCAAGGATCATACCTAGCACAAAGGGACTCCCATGATACCCGAGATTTGTCATGTAATAACCGGCTATCCCAAAGAACATCGCTACGAATACATCGAAGATCGAGTTCTGGATAGAGTAGGAGCCAACGCAGCAAAGCAGGAAGATACAGGGGACCAGGTACTTTTTCGGGAGCCTTTCGATCTTCACAAAAACATTTGCCAGCCCGAGCCCCACCACCAAGGTGATGATGGAAGCCACGAAGAAGCCCGCGAAAAGTGTATTGACCAGCATGGAGCTCTCCAGGAAAAGGCTGGGGCCGGGTTGCAATCCCCAAATGATCAGGGCGCCCAGTATGATAGCGGTCACGGCATCCCCGGGGATGCCGAGAGTGAGCATCGGGATGAAAGCACCGCCGCAAACACCGTTGGCCCCCGCTTGGGGTGCCGTTACCCCGATGATGCTGCCCTTGCCGAAACTTTCCTTGTCCTTGGACCATCTTTTGGCCTCGCCGTATGCTACGAAGGCCGCGATATCTGCCCCGGTCCCGGGCAGGGCGCCAATAAAGGTCCCGATCAGGCTGGAGCGCAGCATATTCAGAAAAGTGATCTTGATCTCCTTCATCGTCGGGATAATGTCGGTGATCCGCTGGGTTTCCCTCTGTTTTTTATCGAAATCCGGGTCAGTGATCATGGCCTTGACATTCCGGAAAACCTCAGAAACCGCGAAAAGGCCTATCAGGACGGGAACATAGGAAATACCCCCCGATAACAGGACCGTATCGAAGGTAAAGCGGGGCACCCCGTCGATGGGATCGATGCCGATCGTCGTGATCAGGATGCCCAGGAAGGCGGAGATCCAGCCCTTCATGGGCGAGTCCGAACAGAGGACCGCCACGATGGAAATACCGAAGACGGCAATGGAGAAGTACTCGGGAGCGCCGAATTGGAGAGCCACCTTCGCTATGGCCGGCGACAGGGTCACCAGGAAAAGCCAACCCACCATGAGCCCCATGAAGCTGGAGATCTGGGCCAGCCCTATCGCTTTCCCGGCCTTTCCCTGCTTAGTCATGGGGTAACCGTCAAAACAGAGAGCCGCCGAGGCGGGGGTGCCCGGCGTGTTCCACAGTATGGCGCTGACGGAACCGCCCTGTACCGCCGATATGAAGACGGCCGCCAGGATGAGCAGCCCCTGCTCGGCAGGGAGCGAAAAGGACAGGGGCACCAGGATGGCGACCGCCATGGTCGCCGTAAGGCCCGGCAGGAAACCCACGATGTAGCCCCCCAGCACGGAGACGACGGAGAGGAAAAGTAATTGGAAGGTGAAGAAATTGGAAAATCCGGCTAGCAACTGAGACATGGTTCCACTCCTTTAGAAAAAGATCCCCTTGGGGAGCTGGACCCTGAGGAGCACATTGAAAAGCAGGTAGATACCTATGGAAAGGGTCACACTCAGGGTCACCGACTCCTTAACGGAAAGGGATATGATCCTGCAAAGCAGGAAGGTCACGACCAGGCCCATTACGATGAACCCGCCCAGGTAAAGGATCAGCGAAGCCAGAGCGGCGAGAAGGAAAAAGTAGACCAGTTTCCGAGGCGTCGCGCCGCCGGCCTTTTCCTCCGGGGCCGCCTTTATCCTGAAATAGATAGTGGCGATGCTCAGGGGGATCAAGGAAAAGGCGAAGAGGTTGGGGAAGAAACAGGCGCCGCAGGCATCGGTGATACCTCTCTGTAACAAGGGGTTTCTACCCCCGCTCAGAAACAGGATCGCGACGACAAGGAAGCAAAAGGCGATTATGATCTCCTGATCCCTCAAGATCTCTTTTCTCATCGAAAGGACTCCCCTTAGTTGATCTGTCGGCATGGTACGCCCATGTTTTCAAAAAGTGCCCTGAAACCATCCATCTCTTCCCGGCTCACCGAGGGGGCTCCTTTCCACGGGTATTCCCTGCCCAAACTTTCGTACTTCTTTTCTCCATACCTGTGGTAAGCCATCAGTTCCACGGGGGTGCGCCCGGCGTTGTCCCTGACCCACCGGGCGATCCGGCCCATATCCTCCCCGTCGGCGTTGAATCCCGGTATCACCGGCACCCTGATCACGACGTCGGGATGAAGAGTGACCAGTTTTTTCAGGTTATCCAGGATGATCCCGCATTCCTGCCCCGTACCGGCCTGGTGGCGTTCCGGATCTACATGCTTCACATCGTAAAAAATCTGTCCCAGCAGGGGGGAAAGCCTTTCCAGGTGCTCCCAGGCCGCGAAACCGCATGTTTCCATGGCGGTATCGATCCCTTCGTGATAACAGGCTTCCAGGAGGGCCTCGGCGAATTGCCATTGCTGCAACGGCTCTCCACCGCTGAGGGTGACCCCACCGCCGGAGCACCTGTAAAAAGGGATGTCCCTCCTGACGGCCTTCATGACATCTTCGACACCGTACACCTCACCGGAGAAACGAAGGGCGCCGGAGGGACAGGCCTCTATGCACTCCCCGCACAGGTCGCATTGGGTCCGGTCGAGGACCAGCGACCCGGAGGGCTCGAAGGACAGAGCCCCTCTGGGACATGCTCCCACACAGGTCCCACACCGGATGCAATTCAATTCCGACAGGAAGATCTCTTTTTCCGATCCTTGAGATTCCGGGTTGGAGCACCACCGGCACCGCAGGGGGCAACCCTTGAAAAAGACGATCGTCCGAAGCCCCGAACCGTCGTGCAGGGAGTACCGCTGGATATCGAAGATCATGGCCGTCTTCTCACTAGAGCTCACAAAATTCCGTCCTCTTGATGATGTCGTCCTGGACTTCCTTGTGGAGGGAAGCGAAAAAGGCGCTGTATCCAGCCACCCTAACGAGAAGATTCCTGTATTCCTTCGGTTTTTCTTGGGCCGCCCGAAGGGTTTCGGCGGAGACACAGTTGACCTGCAGATGCCAAACTCCGGCGTCAAAGGCGCCCCTGATGAGGCCGGCGAATTTCCGCAGGCCCTCGTCGGAGGAGACGCTGGAGGGATTGATCTTGATGTTCAGCAGGGTGCCGTTCCGAAGCCTGGGGGCATCCATCTTGCCCACCGAACGGAGCATCGCCGTCGGCCCGTGGGTGTCCATTCCGGGCATGGGCGAGGCGCTGTCGGCGTAGGGCTCCCCGCTTTTCCTCCCCGACGGAAGAGCTCCCACGGCTTTCCCGAAGGCGATCCCCGAGGTTACCGGGATTATCCCCGCGTCGGCCTGGCCGCCGAAGATATTCTTATAGCGCATCACCGCTTCGTTGCCGGCATGGACGACCCTGGCTACAGCCAGGTCCGCCTCATCATCATCATTGCCGTACTTGACGACCTGGTTCAATAAGTAGGCCCTGAGGGTCTCCCATCCTTCAAAGTCCTTCTCCAGGGCATCCACCAGTTCAGCCAGGGTCACCCTCTTCTCCTCATATACCGCCTTCCTGACAGCGTGCATGGAATCGCCGGCATCGGTCACGCCTATGAGGTTGACGGCCGGTCCGAAGTTGTACTTCGCGCCGCCTTGCTGGAGGGTTCTGCCACTGCTTATGCACCCCTCGGTGATCGAGGAAAGGAAGGGGCTCGAGATTATCTCCGAGTAGGCTTTCTCACCGTAGGCGTTGATCACGAACAGCTGGTCGATCATGTGATCCAGTTGCTTCACGACAGCTTCCTCGAACTTTTCGTAGGTATCGAGATCCTCGAGTGAACCCGTTTCAAGCCCGATCCGTTTACCCTTACCCGGGAAAAACCCGTCATTGAAGGCCAGGACGATAGCGACGGGCATGTTGACGAAACCGCCCGTCAAATGTACTCCCTCCCCCATGACCCTTGGCTCGACGCATCCCATGAGGGAGAAGTCCCGGGATTCCTCCAGCGAAAGGCCCTTCGCCGCCAGTGAAAGGGTGATGAGCTCGTCGTTGTAGAATTTCGGATGCCCCGTACCCAACCGGGCGAGCCGGCATGCCGCGGTGAGGAATTTCTCAGGCGTATCCCGGTGGATCCTCACTGATACATCGGGCTGGACGAGGAGCAACTCCGACATGGCCTCCAGGCAGAGGTAGGAAAGCTCGTTGGTGGCATCGGTGCCGTCGGTCCTCCTACCGCCAAGGTTGAGGTTCTGCCATTGGGGAACACCGGCGTACAGCCTGGACGTGGCGGTGCTCACCAGGAGGAGCAACTCGGAGAACTTGATAAAGAGACACTCGATCAATTCCAGGGCTTTTCCCTGCTTGTCTTCTTTTAACCCCTCATCGTTTACGTAGTATTCCCAAAGGTACTGGTCGAAGCGCCCCGGCGAAAGGGAGTGGCCGCTCATTTCGATCCTGACGGCCAGGTGGATGAACCAGAATGACTGTAGGGCTTCATGGAAGGTCTCCGGCCTGTGGGCGGGCACCCTGGAACAGATCCTGGATATCTCCAGCAACTCCCGCTTTCTCTCAGGGTCCTGCTCCACCAGGCTTTTCTCCTTCGCCAGGTCGGAATACCTTTCCGCCAGGTTAACCAGTCCCTGGAGCACGATCTCAGCAGCCTCGTAAAATTCCATTTTTTCAACATTCCGCGGGTCAGTTATGTCCACCAGGTCCTTGGCGCGGCCGATCTCTTCCAGGACGCCCTTGACCCCTTTGCCGAGGATTTTCCCGTAATTGGGGACCACCGTACCGATGCCTTTCTCCAGGAGGGAGAAGTTGTCGATGATGCAGCTGGGCTGGGTTGGGTAGACATCGGGGTCCTTATAAAGGAAGTCCTTGGTCTCGCAGGGCAGTTGCTTGAACACCCTTTCGTTGATCGTTTTCCCCTTCCAGAAGGGCAGTATCTCCCGCTCCAATAATTCACGGTCCTCTTTTCGAAGCAGCAGGGGGTCCCATTCCCTGGTCGGCAATTTATCCAATTCCGCCCCCAGCCAGCCCGACTGCACTTCCGGGAACACTTGGCAGGCGCGGGCGGAAACGGTCGGGGCCCCGACGATCAATTCATTCTCATGGATCTCTATGGGCATCGTTTCGAACACCGTTCTCAACGCGATGGCATTCCTGGTCACGAGGGGAAGAGGTGTGTTGGCTTTATGAACTTCGGTCCAGATCCTGGCCCTGTTGATATCAACGCTTGGGATCGAGTTGATCACCCTGTCCTTCAATGCCTTAACCCTGGGGTTCAATTCTGTCACCTTCCCGTAGAGGCGAAATGGGGGGCTCCCGGAATACATTGAGAGCCCCCGTCGAGATCTCAACTTGCTTTACTTTACTGCGTTTTCAAAAACGTCGTTCATCCGGTTAAGCCAATCAGCGAAATCCCCTCGGTCGAGGTAATTCCACTCGAAGCCCCTATCCTTGAGGAAAGCCCTCGTCGACTCGGACTGGATGGCCTTTCCGAAAAGCCCGGCTAGGGTGTCGACGATATCCTTGGGGGTACCCTTAGGGACGCCGATACCCCACCAGGCGCCTATCTCGACAGTTATGCCCTGCTCGTTGAAGGTAGGAGCCTCTTCCCAGGTCTCCTGCCTCTTCGCGCTGGTAACGCCCAAAATGCGCATCCTGCCGTCGGTCACGAAGGGCAGGATCTCTGAAAAACCGCAGGAAACGGCATCGGCATGCTTACCGAGGGCCGCCATGATCGCGGGGTTCCCGCCGTCAAAGGGGATGGCGGTGAAATGGACGCCCGATTGTGTCCCTATCAACTTCAACGCGAGATTCCAGATCGACCCCTCGGAGAGGCTCGCCACTTTCACCTGTTCCGGGTTGCTTTTCACGGCCTCGACAAAATCCGAATAGGTCTTGTAGGGGGAATCGACGGTTACAGCGATCACCGCCGGGGCGGTCGCGATGAGGGCGACGGGTTCGAAGTCCTTGTAGGAGAACTTGGCGGCTCCGAGAAGGTGCATGATCGAAGATTCCGTTGTCGCCAGGGTGACGGTGTACCCATCCTTTCGGGCCGTCGACCCATAATTGTGGCCGATGGCGCCGTTGCCGCCCGCCTTGTTCAGGACGACGACAGACCTGGAAACTTCTTTTTGTACTTCAGCAGCCAGGAGCCTGGCCAAAGTATCTGTCGCACCACCGGGAGCCCAGGGAACAACGAGGGTTATATCCCTGGCAGGGAACGAAGCTGCTGTAGCAGGGAGCGGGGCGAGAACACAGCTGAAAACGAATAGCAGAACCAGCAAGAACCTCCAGTTGCGCATTCCGAACACCTCCGTCAGATTTGATCACTTCATTACTTGATATCCTTGTATTCCCAAAAGGCAGCCTTTAGGTGCTCTTCCATCTTCAGCTTCGACATCACCGGGTCGTTCCTTTCGAGGAAGTTCAGCAGATCCCCGTGGTCTTTAAGGCTCCTCAATATGGACTGGCTGTCCTCGGGCCAGATCCTGTAGGCATCCCACAGGTTGAAACCAATAAGGTCCATTACCTCTTTGAAGATCTTGAAAAGGACCGGGTTCCCCGAAGACCGGGCCAGTTCCATGTGGAACCGAAGATCCGCGTCCTGGTATTTTTTCAGATCCTTGTCATGGACCGCCTTTTCCATTTCCCCGAAGACAGACCTCAAGATCTTGAAATCCTTTTTCTCCATCCGCCTGGCGGCGTACTCCGTGATGACAGGTTCGATGAGAAATCGCGCCAGGTAGGCGTCGTAGGACCCTTCGACCTTTTCCATCTCTTCCAGGTGATCCCAGAAAATGGCCCTGTTGGGAACACCCATCATCGAAGGGACCTTCCTGTTCTGAACAAAAGTGCCTGTCCCGGGGATCCGCCTGATCACTCCAAGAGTGACGAGACCTGACATCGCTTCCCTTACGACGGACCTGCTCACCCCGAATATCCTGGTCAATTCGGGTTCGTTCGGAAGCTTGTCGGACTCCTTCAGCGTTCCGTCCTCGATCGCCTCAAGGATCTGCTTCATGATGCTCGAAGGTTTATTTTCACTGCTGAGTTTTTTGAACACGCCCGGGACACTTCCTTTTCTTGGAGTTTATCTTATGTCAGACATAAGATTTGTCAATCCCGGAAGAAGACCTGTTCGGACCCAAAAAAGGGAATTCCGCGTGAAAAGGTCTTTCATCGACCGGGGGTGGAAAACTCTTTTATTGCCCCCAAAGGGGCTCGGGAGAAGAAAACTAGGTCCTCTCTCCCCTGGCGGCGACGACGATCCCGGCGAGGATGAGCGCGCCGCCGGCGACCTTGGCCGCCGTCAGGGTCTCTCCGAAGAACAGCCGTGCCAGCAGGGTGGCGCCGATGGGTTCTCCCAGGAGCGCCACGGCCACGACGGTCGCGCTGAGGTACTTCAGCGTCCAGTTGTAGCTGCTGTGCCCCATTATCTGCGACACCAGGGCCATGCCGAAGAAGGCGCCCCAGGTGCCGCCGCTGAAGCCCCGCAGGGGAAGCCCCAAAGGAGCGATGACGGCCAGGAGGAACAGACAGGCCGCCCCGTAGCAGAGGAAGGAGTAGACGGGGAGGCTGACCCTAGCCCTGACCACCCGCCCGGTGAGGAAGTAGCCCGTGGCGAACCATGCCCCCAGGAGCGCCAGCAGGTCGCCTAAAAGCGCCCCGCCCCCCAGGGCGAAGTCCCCGGCGCCTATCACGACGACGCCGATGAAACTCAACAGGATGCCCGCCCAGGTCGTACCGCTCACCCTGTCGCCGCTGACGAAGGGCGAGAGGATGGCCGTCCACACGGGAATGGTCTGGACGATGACCACGCTGCTGGCGATGGAGGTGTAAAAAAGCGACGTGATCCAGGTGGAAAAGTGCAACGCCAGGAAAGCGCCCGCCAGGAGGACCCGGAGGAGGTCACCGCCTCGCAGGTCGGAAAGTTCGCCCCGGCAGCGCAGCAGCACCAGCGGCGCCATGGCCGCCGTCGCGATCCCCGTGCGGTAGAAGGAGATCACCAGGGGCGGCGCGTCGGCGAAGCGGGCGAAGATGGAACCCGTCGATATCCCGATCACGCCGAGGGCGAGGATGAGGGCGGGCGCCAGGCGCCTGGGGGGAGAGGGCGTCATCTCGGGGTCGGCTCCCATGGTGGCCAGGACGTCACATCATCATCAGCAGGCTCAGGGCCATGAGGGCCATGCCCGCCACGAGGCCGATCAGGCTGTCGTGTCCCTTGCCGTAGGCCCGGCTCAGGGGGAGCAGTTCGTCGAGGCTGATGTAGACCATGATGCCGGCCACCATGGAGAAGAGGGCCCCGGTGACGGCCGGCGTGAACTCCCCGCCGCCCACGGCCAGGCGGATGACCCCGTAGGCCACGAGGGCCCCGACGGGCTCGGCCATGCCGCTCAGGAGTGAGTAAATGAAAGCCTTAAACCTGTCGCCGGTGGCGTAGAAGATCGGCACCGAGACGCTTATACCCTCGGGGATGTTGTGAAGGGCCACGGCCACGGCTATGACGATGCCCAGGTTGGGGTTCTGCAGGGCGGCGAGGAAGGTGACCAGCCCCTCGGGGAAGTTGTGGATTGCTATGGCCAGGGCTGTGAAGACCCCCGTCCTCAGCATCCCCTTGTCATGGATATCGCCCTTGGCGGCGGCCTTGGCAGGACCTTTGTGAAGGGAGGCGGTCTCCTCCTCGGTCCTGGCCTCGTGGGGGTTCTCCTCCTGGGGGATCAGGTAGTCGATGACCCCGATCAGGGCCATCCCCCCGAAGAAAAAGGCCGTGTTCAGCCATTCGCCCCTGACTCCGTAGGCCCCCCTGAGGGAGATGGAGCCCTGGAGGAATATCTCCACGAAGGAGACGTAGAGCATAACCCCCGCCGAGAAGCCGGTCGAGACCGAGAGGAAACGGTAGTTGGCCCTGTCGGCGAAGAAGGCTATCGCGCTGCCGATGCCCGTAGCCATGCCGGCGAGGAGGGTCAGCCCGAAGGCGTAGGCTAAACCGCTCAAACCCCGGACCTCTCCCTGGTCACCGGTATGGCCAGGTCGTCGACGAACTCGTAGAAGGAATCAGCCTTGCGGCTTACGGCACCCAACGCCTCCAGGCTTATGGTCCAGGCGTCGGCCGGTTCCGCCGGCGCTACCAGCCCCCTCCCGGCGTGGCGGAGCCTTCGGGCCAGTTCCCGGGCCTCCTCCTCCGTCCGGGTGGCCCAGAACCACCAGGAAAAGCTGTTCTGCTGGTGAACGTCTATGTCGAAACGTCCGGGGAGGTAGACGTGCCGGTTGTCCAGGAGGAAGAGGGAGAAGGCGGTTATATCCGAGGCGGCCTCCCCCAGCCCGAAGGACCGGGGGTCCCGGACGATGTTCAGGAAGAGGCGGTCCGTGTTCAGGAGCCCCCACCGGTCCGTATCGGCCCGGCTCCGCCAGTAGTAGGCGTAGTCGCACTGGTTGAGGCAAAGCACATGGGGTGACCAGGGGACCCTTTCAAGCCCCAGGCCGTCCACCCTCCCCTCCAGTTCGGTCAGGCTTTCCCCTCCTGAATCGCGGCCCCGGGGGAAGGAAGATAGCATTTTCACCACCCCGGGGTGTTCCAGAAGGTCCCAGGCGATGGCCCCCCCGGTGAGGGAAAAGGTCTCCACCATCGGGACGCGGGGGAAGTACTCGAGCCCGGGGGACAGGGTCACCTTCTTGGTGCCCTGGAAGCCCTTGAAGCCCCTTTCAAAGAGCAGCGCTGTCTTCAGCTTCAGGCCCTCCAGCCCGGGGTCGTCGGGCTTTCCCCCCGGCAGGGACTCCAGGTAGGATTCCGCGGCCCAGCGGAGGAAGGCCTCCCGCCCCCGTGCCGTCAGGCAGAAACCTCCCTCGAGGTTCTCCAGGTACCCCTCTTTTTCCAGGGAAACCGCCGCGGTGGGGTCTTCCCCCGCCAGCTCTATCAATTCTTCGGTCCAGAAAGGCCTGCTCTCGTCGAAGAGAAGCAGCACCCGTTCCATGCCCATGGTCTTCACTCCCTTCTAGAGGAGAGGGCTCATCAGTTTGGCCACGCCCTCGACGGTCTTGAAGAGGAAGGGCCGTTTCTCCCACTCCAGCTTCGACAATTCCGTCGAGGCCTCGAGGAACTTTTTCTGCTCCGCCAGTATGGGAGCCACGGTCTTTTCGCCGTACACCACGCAGTTTATCTCAAAGTTGAGCGTGAAGGACCTGATATCGAAGTTGCTGGAACCGAAGAAGCACAGGTTGCCGTCGACGCTCATGGTCTTGGCGTGGATGACGCCGTCGTCGTAGAGGAAGATCCTGACGCCCTTGTCCATGAGGAGGTCGTAGTAGGCCATGGCCGCCTTCCCCACCAGGAACTGGTCGGACCTCCTGGGTATGACCAGCTTGATGTCGGCGCCGTTGAGGACGGCCACCTCCAGCCCCTCCACGAGGCTCTCGTCGGGGATGAGGTAGGGGGTGGTGATGACGACCTCCTTCGAGGCTGAGTGCAGCGCCGATACCACCAGCCGCTGGTAGTTCTCGGTACGGTAGGAGGGGCCGCTGGGCACCGCCTGGAAGAGGTGCTCGCCGTCGTGGCTGAAGAGCGGCTCGCCGGCGCGCTCGTCGATCAGCTCCAGGGTCTCCACGTACCAGTCCTCCAGGAAGACCCTCTGCAGCTGCAATGTTCCGGGTCCCTCGACGCGCATGGTCAGGTCCTTCCAGAGGAGCCCCTTGGCTTTGCCCCCGTAGGAGGGCTCGATCATGTTGTGGGATCCGGTGTACCCGACCCTGCCGTCGATGACGGCGATCTTGCGGTGGTTCCTTAGGTCGAACCTGGCGGAGAGGGGGTCGCGCCGGAACATGCTCAGGGGGAGGGCGCCCACCACCTTGACACCCGCCTCCCGCAGCGCCGGGGCCTTCCTCTTCAGGAACTTCGCCGAACCCAGGGAGTCCACCAGCAGGCGGCAGGACACCCCCCTGGCCGCCGCCCTTTCAAGGGCATCCAGGACCGGCCCTGTCACGCCGTCCCTGGCGAAGATGTAGTAAAGGAGGTGGACGTGGTGCTCGGCGGAATCGATATCATCGGCGAGGGACCGGGCCATCTCCTCCGTCGAGTCGATGATCTCCATCCTGTTCCCCCCCGTGGGGGGCATGTCCCCCAGTTTTTCGGCGAGGGAAGCCAGGCGGTAGAGGCGAAGGAGGCCGCCCGGCAGGTCCTTTTCTTCGGGTTTTTCCGCGTCCCAGGCGGCGCAGCAGGAGCGGTCCAGATTCTTCAGGATGGTCTCATGCCGTTCGGCCCTCCGGGCGGGGAGCCTGAAGGAGCCGAACACCAGGTAGAGGGCGAGCCCCGGGATGGGCCAGAAGAAGATCACCAGCAGCCACGTCATGGCCGCCGAGGGGGTGTGCAGCTGGGGTATGACGGCGATGCTAGCAAGCCTTATGACGACCGAGGAGAGGTCGTGGATCAGGATCAGGAGCAGTCCCAGGTCCATTCCGCTCTCACCCTCCCCCCAGGGTTACAGGGACAGGCAGAAATCACAGACCACCGGCAGGTGGTCCGAAAACCTCACTTTGGGCACCTTCACCCCGGATACGGTTATCTCCGGAGAGTGCAGAATGAGATCCAGGCCGAGCATCGGCCGGCCGCTGGGGTAGGTCCGCTTCCCCCGGGTGTCGGCCTTCACCAGGCCCGCCTCAAGGAGGGACCCTATCTCGTGGTCGCCCCCAAAGGTGTTGAAATCACCGGCGATCAGGAGGGGCCTCTCCCGCTCACCCGCCAGGGCGGCCAGTTCGCGGATCTGCTCCCTCCTCGCGCCGGGCCCCAGCGACAGGTGGACCAGTTTCATATCGAAGCCGTCGAACCGCGCCTCAATGACGGTGTTCTTTATACCCCTGCCGAGCCTCCGGACCGACGCCCCCCGGATTGGGAGGGAGGAGACCACCGCGTTGCCCTGGTGTTGCAGCAACGGAATGTGACCGGAGATCCCGGGGGCCCGGTACTTGGGTGAGAAGACCCACTCCTGCCCTAGGACCTCCGCCAGGGAGCCGGGCTGGCTTTTTCCGCCGTTCCGGAAGGAGCCCCCGTCGGTCTCGACGAGCCCTACAATGTCGGGCTCGAGGGAGGCGATGAACTTTTCAATGCGGCCGGAGCGCTCCGTGGTGGTCCTCAGGGCCCCCGCGAAGGGGAAAGGTACATGGTAGCCCCAACCCGTGCCCGTGCCGTACCGGGTATTGTAAAGGACGAGCCTTATCGAACCGTCTTTCAGCGGCGCCACCCCCTCTCTTTGCGCTTCCTCTACCCTCTGACGGCCATTATCACCCATTCACGCTTCTTGCCGGGCCGTCTTCCGGGAAAAAAGTATTATAGCACAGAACGGGAGGAGGCTTCAGGGGCGGTGCCCTTCGATGATCCTCCCCACGACGAAGCGCAGGATCTCCGGGTAGACCTCGAGCATGTAGGGCAGGTGGACGCGCTCGGTGCACTTGTGGGAGTCCTTGGCCACGGCTCCCAGGTTCAGGATCGGTATGTCCAGTCCGGCCAGGGCCTCGACGGGGAGCCGGTACGGCCTCCCCCAGCCGGGCATGTTGCCGGCGAAGACCTCCATCTCCCGGTCATCGCCCTGGAAACCGCAATAACTCAGGTCCGAGACGCCCTCGAAGAAGGGCCTTACCTCGAGGTCAAGGCCGAAACGCCCTTTCATCTCCCGGACCGCCTCGAGGGCCGCTCCCTCGACCACCCTCTCGCCGGGGTTCGCGCCCAGGTTGGCCCTGTGGGGGTACCAGGGGGGGAGAAAACCCACCACCACGACGGGGGCGGCCGGGCCGCAGCGGTCCACCATCGCGCCGACCAGCCGGGCTGCGAGGTCCCTCTCGTCGGTCCCCGGCGGGGCCGCCTCCAGCGCCGCCGCCACAAATCTTTCGTAATCCTCTCCCAGGACCTCCCTCGCCAGGCGGTTGAGTTCGGCGAAGGTGAGCACCGCGGGTTCCCATTCGCGGATGCCCGACAAGAATCCGCCCCGGGCGATGAACTCCCCGGCGTTCTTCCGGTATTGCCCGATGGAAGCCTCCAGGGCCTCCCGGGCGACGGCCTTCAGTTCGGAGAGGATCTCCCCCGGCTGCCGGGTGGACGTCAGGTAGCTGTAGAAGGCGAAGCCCCTGGTCATGATGGTGGCCGAGTAATCCCCCCGGAGGTCGGTCTGCCTCTGGCAGCCGAAGGGCGGGAAGATCCTCCCCTGGAAGGAGTCGGCGAAGGCAGGATTGCCGTCGAGGGCCAGGTTTATCCGCGAGAGGACCGGCGCGGGGGAGAAGCCCTCGTAGTACTCGCCGGCGTGGGCCTCCTTGCCGGCGCAGAAGAAAAAGCAGTTTATCTTCCCCAGGCTGCCCAGGTAGATCGTCGGCCCCCCCTCCTCCCCGGGGGCGAAGGTGGGCTCCAGGTCGACGCAGGCCAGATAGTTGAGGCCTTCTTCCTTTTGGAAGCGGGCCAGGTACGAAGAGGCCGAGAGCATCCCGAGGGAGTTGTTCTCCTCGTCGGGGACGAAAAGGGCGGCCACGTTGGCGCCGTACTTCCCCGAATTGGCGGCGGCCTCCATGAAGAGGTCCATCCCGGCCGCCACACCGCTTTTCATGTCGGCGACGCCCCTCCCGAAGAGCCACTGGCCGGACTCGAGGTCCTTCCTCGCGTCGGCGGGGATCGCCGCCGAAGCGAGGCGCCGGGTGTAATCCTCGGGCTGGAAGGCGTAAGGGGCGAGCGGGCCGCAGCCCTCGACGCCCACCACGTCCATGTGCCCCGTCAGGATGACCGTGTCGGCCGTCTCCCTTTCGGCCCTGACGATGGCGAAGACGAGGTGCCTGCCGTGGGGGTCGCCCTCCAGCGGCAGGAGGCGGAGGTCCCCGGGGTGCCTATCGAAATAGGGCAGTCCCCGGAGACGGTCATGGATGAAGCGGGCGATCCGGTTCTCGCTCTCGCCGCAAGGCGATACGCTGGGTATCCCCACCAGGTCGAGGAAAAGCCGGTAAAGTCGGTCCCCCTCCTGGGGCTTCATGGGCTACTTCCCCCCGCCACGGCCGGCGCGGTACCGCCTCAGCGCCTTTGCCAGCCGGAGGGCCCCCTCCTCCGCCTGGTCGGGCTTGACCGCGGCGAAGGCGAAGCGGATCCTGTCTCCCCCCCTCCCCGGCTCGGGGTAGAAGTGGGCACCCGGCACCACCGCCACCTTTTCGTTCTTTATGGCCTCCATCGCGAAGGCCTGCGCGTCCTTCAACCAGGGGATCCTCCCCCAGATGAAGAACCCCCCGCCGGGGACGTCGACCTCGAGCCCCTCCGGCCCGGCATGCTTCACCAGGGAGGCGGCCAGGGCATCGCGGTTCGCCTTGTAGAGGGGGCGCACCTTCGCGAGATGCTCCTGGAGGCCCCCGGCGCCGGCCAGGTCACAGACGGCGTACTGGATGACATCGGGCAGGCAGAGGGTTCCCGCGATGCGCAGCTTCTCCAGGGCCATGTCGACGGGAGAGGGGGCGATCATCCATCCCAGCCTCAGGCCTGGGGCGATGACCTTCGAGAAACTTCCCATGTAGATCACCCTGCGGTCGTCGCCGGACGCGCGGATGTAGGTGCCCCTGGGTTTCTCCTCGAAGGTGATGTTCCTGTAGGGGTCATCCTCGAAGATGACGAAGTCGTGGCGCCGGGCGAGTTCCAGCACCCGCTCCTTCTTCTCGTCGCTGGTGGAGAACCCCGTGGGGTTTTGGTAGGTGGGGATCGTATAGAAGGCCTTGACCTTCTTTTCGGCGAGGAGCCTCTCCATCGCTTCGACATCGGGCCCGTCGGGGAGCAGGTCGACCCCCTCGAGGAGCACCCCGTCCCGGCGGAAGACTCCCAGGGCGTCGGGGTAGGAGGGCGATTCCACCATCACCCTGTCGCCGGGGTCGAGGAGGCACTCCGACAGGAGGGACATCCCCTCCTGGGAGCCGTTGGTGACCAGGAGGTCCCCCGGCGTGACCCACCCGGGGAGGAGCCCGTCGCGCCCCATCCACTCCACTATCCACCGGAGGAGGTCCGGCACACCGCGCCGGTGGGGGGTGTAGCCCCAGTTGACCCGGCCCTCGGCGAGCACCTTCTGGAAGGACTCCCTCAGCTCCTTTTCGGGGTACAGTTCGGCCATGGGTTCGCCGGCGGAGAGCATCAGGGCGCCCTGGCGGGCCGCCTCCCTCATCACCACCGAGATGGCCGATTCCTCGAGCCTGTCGCGAACGGTCGCGCTGAAACGGTCCTTCCACTCCATGAAGAGAACCCTCCCTCGGGGATCCCCGCGGCCGTTCACGACTAAATCACTGGCCGGAGGATCGGGTCATGGTACAAAGAGGATTGTACCAGCCCGGGGCGCGCCCTCAAAACCCCGCCGCCCTTCACTTCCGGCCCGGGAAAGTGCATACTCTTGGCGGGGCTGTTTTTTCAAAGCGGGGAGTGATGGTGGTGAAGATAGAACCCTTCGGCGTCGAACAGTGGATGGGGCGCTGGGAGACCCTGGCGGTCAACAACATCGCCGAGACCTGCGTCGATTCCCTGGTCCTCTACGACCTGCTCGAGATGTCTGGCAGGAAGGAAGATATCATCGTGGACCTGCTGGGCACCCGGATGACCTACGGCGACATCAGGGGGAGCGAAAGGCTCCGGGGCCTCATCGCCGGCCTTTACGAGGGCGGCGACCCTGAGAGGGTCCTCGTCATGAACGGGGGGTCGGCGGCCAACTTCCTGGCCCTTTTCACCCTGGTGGAACCCGGCGACCGGGTCATCAGCGTGTGGCCCACCTACCAGCAGCTGACCAGCATCCCCGAGGCCTTCGGGGCGGAGGTGAAGATACTCCCCCTTAGGCCCGAGAACGGCTGGCTCCCCGACCCGGACGAGTTGAGAGGGATGGCCCGCGGGGGGGTCGACCTGGTCTGCCTCAACAACCCCAACAACCCCACGGGATCCCTCATGGACAGGGGCCTGCTGGAAGAGATTGCCCTCATCGCCCGTGAAAAGGGGGCCTGGGTCCTCTGCGACGAGGCCTACCGGGGGCTCAACCACGAAGAGGGCGCCCCGGCGACCTCCATAACGGAGGTCTACGAAAGGGGCATAAGCACGGGGAGCTTTTCAAAGGTCTTCTCCCTGGCCGGCCTGAGGAGCGGGTGGATGACGGGCCCCGCGGAGTTCATCGAGGAGGCCTTCTCCCGGAGGGACTACACCACCGTCAGCTGCGGCCCGCTGGTGGACGCCCTCTCGGTGGTCGCCCTCGAAAACCGCGGCGGGATCATGGAGAGGAACCTCGGCATCATCAGGGAGAGCCTCGCCGTACTGGAGGAGTGGATCGACGCCCACCCCCGTTTCCACTGGGTCAAACCCCGGGCGGGGACGACGGCCTTCCCCGGTTACGACTACGACATGCCCTCCGACGAGTTCTGCGTCGACCTGTTGGGCGGCACGGGGACCTTCCTCCTCCCCGGGAGCTGCTTCGGCATCGACAAGAGGCTCCGGGTGGGTTACGCCTACGGCACGGAAGTCCTCCGGCGGGGGCTGGCTTCCCTGTCGGAGTGGCTTGAAAGCCGCTTCCCCAATTGAAGGGGCCCGGCGATATTCTTCAGGTCACCCTGTAATTTCATCATTCGGACAGCTATACCCCTGAACCGTATAATGTGGTAGACTCAATGCCGGACCCAGCGGCGGCCGTCGGCCGCCGGGAGGACGACGATGGAATTTCAAAGGGTGCGGCTGGTACGTTCCGACGTGACGAACCCCTGGGATAACCTGGCCAGGGAAGAGCAGCTGGTGAACCTCTGCGAAGAGGACGAGGCGATCCTCTACCTCTGGCAGAACGCCCACACCGTGGTGGTGGGGCGCAACCAGAACCCCTGGGCCGAATGCCGCCTGGACCTCCTCGAGTCGGAGGGGGGCAAGCTCGCGCGGCGTTCGACCGGCGGGGGGGCCGTCTACCACGATCTCGGCAACCTCAACTACTCCTTTATCCTTCCCAGGAAACGCTACAACATGGAACGGCAGCTGGCCGTCATCCTCGGCGCCCTCCGGGGGCTCGGCCTCGACGCCGAGTTCTCCGGCAGGAACGACCTGGTCATCGGCGGCAGGAAGTTCTCCGGCAACGCCTACCAGCTGACCAGGGACAAGGGGCTCCACCACGGCACCCTCCTCTTCTCCGCCGACATGGCCATGCTCTCCCGGTACCTGAACGTGGACCCCGAAAAACTGAAGACCAAGGGGGTGGCCTCGGTGGCCTCCCGGGTGATGAACCTCCGGGACGCCTCACCGGGCCTGACCCTGGCGGACCTCCAGGACGCCCTCGAAGAGGAGTTCCTCGCCAGCTATCCCGCCGCCGAACGGCTCAGGGAACAGGGGACGCCCGGGGGGGAGGAGTTCCAGCGCCTCGCCAGGCGCTACCGGAGCCGGGAGTGGCGTTACGGCCGCTCCCCCGGCTGCGAGGTCTCGCTCCGGCGGCGCTTCCCCTGGGGGGGGCTGGAGATCCGCTTCGACGTGAGGGACGGCCGCGTCTCCTCCCCGGTGGTCTTTTCCGACGCCATGGACGGCGAGATGATCCTCGCCCTGGGCGGGATGCTGGAAGGCGTGCCCTTCCGGTGGAAGGAGATGGCCGACGCGGTCAGGAGGGGTTTCCCCGGCCGGCGGGAGATGGCCGAAACGGCCGCCTGGCTCGAGGAAGCCCCCATAGGTGAAAGGAAGGAGGCTTGTTCATGAAGCGCACCGATATGTACGAAAGGCACGTAGCGGCAGGCGGGCGGATGGTCGATTACAGCGGATGGGAACTGCCGGTCCAGTACGACGGCACCGGCATAAAGACCGAGCATCTCAACGTCAGGGAAAAGGCGGGGCTCTTCGACGTCTCCCACATGGGGGAGATCATGGTGGAAGGCCCCGAAGCGGAGAAATGGCTCTCCACCCTCGTGACGAACGACATCTTCGTGATGAGGGACGGCCAGGTGCAGTACAACATCATGTGCAACGAGTCGGGGGGCGTGGTGGACGACCTGCTCGTCTACCGGTACGGCCCGGCGAAGTTCCTCCTCGTGGTGAACGCGGCCAACGTGGACAAGGACCGGGAATGGCTCACGAAGCACCTGCCCCCGAGGGGCGCTGCGATCGACGACATCTCCATGAAGACCTCCGAGACGGCGCTCCAGGGGCCAGCGGCGGAAGCCATCCTGGCCAAGGTGGCCGACTTCGACCCGTCGACCCTCAAGTTTTTCACCTTCACCCACGGGGCCAACCTGGGGGGCATCCCCGCCATCGTCAGCAGGACCGGCTACACCGGCGAGGACGGCTTCGAGATCTACGTCCCCTGGAAGAGGGGTGCCGAACTCTGGGACCTGCTCATCGAGGCGGGGCGCGACTTCGGCCTGATCCCCGCCGGGCTCGGCGCCCGGGACAGCCTCCGCTTCGAGGCGGGGCTCCCGCTTTATGGTCACGAGTTCGCCGAGGACCTGGGCCCCCTCGAGGCTGGTTTCGGTTTCTTCGTCAAGGTGGACAAGCCCGGCGGTTTCATCGGACAGCCGGCGCTGAAGCGCCAGAAGGAGGAGGGCCTCCGGCGGAAGATCGTCGGCCTGCGCCTCGAGGACAAGGGAGTGCCCCGCTCCGGGATGGACGTGGCCGACCCCTCGGGAAACATCGTGGGCAAGGTGACCTCCGGCGGTTACTGCCCCTCGCTGGACGCCAACATGGCCCTCTGCCTAGTGGGGACGCCCGCGCCGGAGGAGGGCGACCCCTTGAGCGTCATCGTCAGGGACAAGCCGAAGAAGGGCGTCGTCGTGAAGAGGCCCTTCTACGCCAGGAAAAGAGGCAACCGGTAAGGACGCTTTCTCAAAAGACGAAGGGAGGATGAAAGGAATGGCCAAGATACCCCAGGATCTCCGTTACACCAAGGATCACGAGTGGATAAGGATGGAAGACGGCGTCGGCGTCGTGGGGATCACGGACTACGCCCAGCACGCCATGGGTGACGTCGTCTACGTGGAGTTCCCCGAAAAGGGCAGGAAGGTACGTGCCGGGGAGGACTTTGCCGTGGTCGAGTCGGTGAAGGGTGCTAACGACGTGTTCAGCCCCGTCTCCGGGACCGTCCTCGAGGTGAACGACACCCTCGAGGAGTCGCCGGAACTGCTGAACCAGGACGCCTACGCCAACTGGCTCGTCCGCCTCGAGGTCGCCGACCCCGGCGAGCTGGACTCCCTTCTGGATCACGCAGCCTACGCCGCGCTCCTCGAGGAACTCGAAGCGGAAAACGGATAGGAGGTGTCTTTCATGAGCCGGTACACACCAGCCACGGCGGAGGACCGGCGCCGGATGCTCGAATACATCGGCGTCGGGTCTATCGATGACCTCTACTCGGGCATCCCGGCCGGTGTAAGGCAGAAAGACCTCCCGGATATCCCGAAGGCCCTCTCGGAGCCCGAGGTCATCCGGGACCTCCGGGAACTGGCCGGCGCCAACAGGAATATCGACGACCTGCCCTGCTTCCTCGGCGCGGGGATCTATGACCACTTCATCCCCGCCGCGGTGGACAGCATCATCTCCCGGGGGGAGTTCACCACCTGCTACACGCCCTACCAGCCGGAGGTGTCCCAGGGCACATTGCAGGCCATATTCCAGTACCAGACCATGGTCTGCGAACTGACCGGCATGGAGGTCTCCAACGCCTCCATGTACGACGGCGCTTCCGCGACGGCCGAGGCGGCCGTCCTGGCGGCGTCGGCGACCAAAAGAAAGAAGATCCTCTGGGGGAGGAACGTAAACCCCCAGACCAAGGAGGTCCTCCGCACCTACTGCTGGAGCAGGGGCCTCGAGCACGGTGAAGTGCCCGCCGCCGGCGGCACGATCGACCGGGAAGCCCTGGACGGGGCCCTTTCGGCGGGCGACGCGGCGGCCCTGGTGGTCCAGTCGCCCAGCTTCTTCGGCACCGTCGAGGACATCAAGGCCCTCGCCGAGAAAGTCCATGGGGCGGGGGCGCTCCTCATCGTCGTCACGGACCTGCTGGCCCTCGGGACCCTCGAGGCACCGGGCGCGCTCGGCGCCGACATCGTCGCGGGCGACGGGCAGACCGTCGGTAACCCCGCCAGTTTCGGCGGGCCCGCCTTCGGGTTCATCGCCGTGAACAAGCCCCTCATGCGCAAAATGCCGGGCCGCATCTGCGGCCAGACCGTCGACAGCCGGGGGAGGCGGGCCTTCGTCCTGACCCTCCAGGCCAGGGAGCAGCACATCCGGAGGGAGAAGGCCACGTCGAACATCTGCTCCAACCAGAACCTCTGCATCGTGGCGGCCTCGGTCTACCTGAGCCTCCTGGGGCCCCAGGGGCTAGCCGAGGTGGGCGGGCAGATCATGGCGAAGACGGAGTACGCCCTGGGTCGGCTCGAAAAGAGCGGCAAGTTCAGGAGGGCCTTCCCCGGGGTGCCCTGCTTCAGGGAGGCGGTGCTCCTCAGCGAAAGGCCCGTCAAGGAACTCAACAGGCGCCTGCTCGACGCCGGCATCATCGGCGGGTACTCACTAGAGCCGCTCTACCCCGAACTGGAGAACGGCTGGCTCCTGGCGGTGACGGAGAACAGGACGAAACAGGAGATCGACCGCCTTGTGGCGGTCGCGGGAGGTGACGCCTGATGACCCGCAGGATGGAAACCGTCTTTGAAGCGAGCCGGCCGGGGAGGAAGGGCTACGCCCTGCCCGAACTGGACGTCCCGGCCGTCGACTGCCGCACGGCCCTCGGAAAGGCCTGCCGCGGGAAGCCGCCCAGGCTGCCCGAGATGGCGGAAGTGGACGTGGTGCGCCATTTCACCAGGCTGTCAAAACTGAACTACTCCGTGGACGAGGGTTTCTACCCCCTCGGTTCCTGCACCATGAAGTACAACCCCAAGGTCAACGAGGTGGCGGCGAGGATGCCGGGTTTCGCGCGCCTCCACCCCCTCCAGCCGGAGGAGACGGCCCAGGGGGCGATGAAGCTCCTCTTCGACCTCGGCGCCATGCTGGCCGAGATCACCGGCATGGACGCCGTCACCCTCCAGCCCGCCGCGGGAGCCCACGGCGAACAGACCGGGCTGATGCTCATAAAGGCGTGGCACGAGAGCCGGGGCGACGCAAAGAGGACCAAGGTCATCGTCCCCGATTCGGCCCACGGGACCAACCCGGCATCGGCCGCCGTGACGGGTTTCGAGACCGTGGAGGTGGCCTCCGACGATGAAGGCATGGTGGACCTCGGTTCCCTCGAGGCGATCCTGGACGATACGGTGGCGGCCCTCATGCTGACGAACCCCAACACGCTGGGCATCTTCGAGAAACATATCCTCGAACTCACCGAGGCCGTCCACCGGGCCGGGGGCCTCGTCTACTACGACGGGGCGAACCTGAACGCCATCATGGGCAAGGCCCGCCCCGGCGACATGGGTTTCGACGTCCTCCACCTGAACCTCCACAAGACCTTCGGCACCCCCCACGGGGGGGGCGGGCCGGGGGCGGGGCCGGTAGGGGTCAAGGCCGAACTGGAGCCCTTCCTCCCCTCGCCGGTCGTCGTCCATAAGGGCGGCCGCTACACCTTCACCGGGAAAGACGAACGGCCCCGCTCCATCGGCAGGGTCAGGAGTTTCTACGGCAACTTCGGCGTCCTCGTGAAGGCCTACGCCTACATCCGCGCCCTCGGGCCGGAGGGGCTGAAGGAAGCCTCCGAGATGTCGGTGCTCAACGCCAACTACCTGGCCAAGAAGCTGGGCGGCCTCTATCCCCTGGCCCACAAGGGCCACTGCATGCACGAGTTCGTACTGAACGGCGGCCCGCTGAAGCACGAGACGGGCGTAAGCACCCTCGACGTGGCCAAGGCCGTCATCGAGGCCGGGTTCCACCCGCCCACGATCTACTTCCCCCTCATTGTACCCGAGGCCCTCATGGTGGAACCCACGGAGACGGAATCGGTGGAGACCCTCGACCGGTTCGCCGATGCCATGGAGGAGATCGTGGCCAAGGCCCGCTCCGAGGGACCCGAGGCCTTCCGCGGCCTGCCGACGACGACGCCCATCTCCAGGCCCGACGAAACCACGGCGGCCCGCAACCCGATCCTTCGCTGGCAGTTCGGGGAATAACCGGGGCCGCGAGGCTGGGGCGCCTTTTCAAAAGGGCGCCCCTTTCGCCTTCAGCAGGCCCTAAAAAGGAGAGAAGGACATGTACGACCTGGTGATCCTCGGCGGCGGGCCTGGCGGCCTCCGGGCCGCCGAACTGGCCGCGGCCGCCGGCATGAATACCGTCCTCGTGGAAAAGGACCGCCTCGGCGGCGTCTGCGTCAACAGCGGCTGCATCCCCACCAAGGCCCTCTACGCCTCCATCATCGGCGGCAAAGGGCCCAGGGAGGGGCTCTGGTCCAGGGTGGAGTCCGTAGTGGACAAACTCCGCCAGGGCTCGGCCACATCGCTCCGCATGGCGGGCGTGAAGTACCTCCGGGGGACCGGCAGGGTGACCCGCTGGGAGGGAGTGAAGGGGGTCTCCGTCACTAAGGCGGACGGCAGCGTGGAGGAGATCGCCGGCGCCAGGCTGCTGCTGGCCACGGGCGCCCGTTCCGTGCGTCCCCCCTTCCGGGGCGGCGACCTCCCGGGGATCCTCACCGGCGACAAGGCCATCACGGAACCCTCCCTCTGGGACCCCGAGCGCAACTCGCCAGTGAAGACCGTGGCCATCCTCGGTGCGGGAGTCATCGCCGTCGAGATGGCCTCCCTCCTCCAGGGCCTGGGGAAGGAAGTAGTCCTGCTCAAGCGCTCCGACCAGGTCCTCCGACGGATGGACGGCGATATAAAGAAAAAGACCGTCCAGATCCTTAAAAAACGGGGGACCATGATTAAAGACCACGTCCGCCTCCGGGAAGCCTCGCTGAAGGAGGGGCGGCTGTCACTGGAGGGTACCGCCGGGGACGATCCCTTCGTCGTGGCGTGCGACCGCCTGATCATTGCCTCGAGCATGGAGCCCGTCCTCGACGGCTTCGGCCTCGAGGAAAGCCCTGTTAGAGTCGAAAGGGGCGCCATCGCGGTGGACCCATCCCAGGGGACATCGGTGGAAGGTGTCTACGCCGTGGGGGACTGCACAGGGGGAGCCATGCTCGCCCACCTGGCCGAGTACCAAGCCCTCGCCGCCGTCTCCTCGATGACGGGCGGTGACTACCGGGTGGACTACGACGCCGTCCCCGCCTGCGTCTTCATGGACCCGGAAGTTGGTGCCTTGGGGCTGACCGAGGAGGAGGCCCCTGCCAGGGGCGAGGAAATCGTCACGGCGAAGGCCTACTTCGGCGCCAACGGGATGGCCCTGGCCCTGGGCGAAAGCGACGGCTTCGTGAAGGTCGTCGCCCGGGCCTCGGACAAAACGATGCTGGGCGTCCACATCATGGGGCCCGAGGCTTCGTCACTCCTGGGCGAGGCGACCCTGGCCGTCGCCCAAAAACTCACCGCCGTCGACGTGGCCCGCACCGTCCACGCCCACCCGACGCTGTGCGAATGCTTCCGCGACGCCTGCTCCCGACTGAGAGACGGGGCTTGAGCCTGATTATTAATCAATAAAGGTCCGCGGCCGCCTCACTCGTCCCAAAGGACGCCCTCGGCGACCAGCACAGTCTCCCCCTTCAGGAAGAGGCGCACCACCCCGGGGCCCTCCTCTTCTATCAGGACCGTGTTGACCCCCCCGGGGTTATGGACCTCCACTGGTGGCGAGACCTCACCCTCGAGCCAGGCGGCCACGGCGCCCGCCGCCGAGCCGGTCCCGCAGGAGAGGGTGATGCCTTCGACGCCCCGCTCGTAGGTCATCAGTTCGAGGGCACGGCCGCCCCTGACCTTCATGAAGTTCACGTTCGTACCCCTGGGGAAGCGCTCGCCGTCGGACTGGAAGACCCTGGCGACCCGCGCCAGTTCCTCCTCCTCCCTCCCGTCGTCGGGCGCCTGGAAGATCACCGTGTGGGGGACGCCCACGGTCAGCTGGCTGTAAAGGAACCTCTCGCCGGAGAGGGTCAGTTCCTGACCCCTAAGGACCGAGGCCGTCTCCAGGGTGCCCATGTCGAGGGTGGCGAAAGACCCCTCCACCCTGGCCCCCACCAGGCCGGCCAGGGTTTCGATGGTCATCTCGCCGGGAGCGATCCCCTTCTCAAAGGCGTAGCGGGCCAGGCACCTCGCCCCGTTGCCGCACATCTCGCCCTCGGAGCCGTCGCGGTTGAAGAGGCGCATCCGGAGATCGCCCTTGTCGCTCCCTTCCACGACCAGGAGACCGTCGGCCCCTAGGGAGGTCCTCCTCCGGCAGAGGCGGAGAGCAAGGCCTGGGAGTTCACCGCCGGGGATGTCGCCGTAACGGTTGTCGATGACCACAAAGTCGTTGCCGTTGCCGTGCATCTTCGCGAAGGGAAGTCCTTTTCCAGGCAGGTTCATCTCTTCACCCCCCTGTCCGAACATTTCTCGTCCCGCTATTTTACATGAAGGGAGAGAAAGGACCGCGGCCGGGGAGCGGAAGGTGTAAGGGGGTAGGAAAACAAAAGGCCTGACGTCCGCGGGAGACGCCGGCTAAAAACGAGGCCGGGACTCCCTGTCCCGGCCTCGTTATCTCAAGGAACCCACTATTCAAGGTTCACCAAGTACAAAAGTTTAGCAATTGACCCAGATCTTACTCCGGGCCTTGCCTTTCCTGTCTACTGCCTCCCGCCGCCTGTCGCCTTGCTTTTCCGATCCCCGATTCACGTTCCCTAAAACCTCACGGTGTAGCTAATAACGAAGACATGGGCGTCCACGTTGCTCGTACGGGTCTCCAGTATCCCTTCCGCGGGACGGGCAGCAATCGTCCTGTCGTCGGCCAGCAGGCAGGTATAGGCTAAGTCCCAGGTACGGTCGTTCTTCCTGAAGCCGAAACCGATGTAAACAGCTGCCGGTCGCTCATGGGGGCCTGGAAATCGACGCAGGCGTCAGGGGACGGCTTCAAGTCATAGGTATAGCCAAACCTCCAAGTCCTCTTCGGGCTGTACTTTTACTCGAACTCCAACTGGTACCTCCAGACGTTCTTCCAGTCCTTCTTCACGACACTGGGAGGCAAACCCTCCACATTTATCTGCAGGCTGTCGTAGGAACTCCGCCCGGTATAGACGGCGCCCACCGCGACGTTAAACTTGGGGGTCACCTGCCGGCTTATACAGAACATGAACATCTCTCCGGAGCGTGAGGTCGCCCCAAGCATCCCTGGAACCCTGGAAACCCGCGGTGCCCGAGATGGTCAAATTGAACTGGCTCCTGTAGTGAAGCCCGATCCGGGTCGCCTCGTCCAGCTTGAAGTGGAGCCCCACGTTCCAGCCGTAGCCAACGTCGTCACTGAGAAGCCGAAAGTCTATTCCCATCGGCACCTGTTGAGAGGGGGGTACTCTCCTTCTTGCCCCGCACTCGAACCACAGCACCTCGACCCCCATGGAGAGGGACAACCGGTCGTTCACCTTCCAGGCCAGGTTGGGGTTGAGCGACGGGGACTGGATGTTGGCGTAATAGCTGTTGTACTTTCCATACCAATCCGGGGGGAAGTCGGTGCCCAGGCCGAAGAGCGTCAGCAGGCCCACACCGAACCAGCGGTGGTCGCTCAGCTGCCGGGTGTAGTAAAAGTGGGGAGGGATGAAGGTGTGATCGATCATGCCGTCACTATCACCGCCAACCTGCGTGAGGGTCTCTCCCGGCATGATGAAGGCCAGCCCCGCCGAGAGTAGCACTCCCATGGCCGTCACGTCCACGTCATAGTAAGATAGACATCGCTGGAGGAAATCACCCGGCACCAACCCTTCAAAAAGAGGCTGTCATGGCTGAAATATCGGAAACCTTCTACCCCTGGCAACTTAAAGCCTGGGAAACGATCAGGGGCAAAGATGCCGTTCTGGCGGCGCCCACCGGCTCGGGCAAGACCTGGGTGGCTTACCTGTGGTCGGGGCTGATGGACCTGCAGGGCCGCATATGGCCACCGGGCACGAGGAGGGTCATCTTCACAGCCCCCATAAAGGCCCTGAGCAACGAGCGCTACCTGGAACTCAGGAGAATGGGACTAGACGTGGGCATCGAAACGGGCGACTTCAAGAAGAACGAGAACGCCCCCGTCATCTGCTGCACCCAGGAGATCTACACCCTCAAATACGCCGGCTCGCCGGGGCTGCGCATCGTGATCGACGAGTTCCACTACATCTTCGACGACCCCGACCGGGCCAGGACCTACATCGAGGGGATCGTTGCCACGAGCCCCGACTCCCCGATACTGGTCATGTCGGCCACCTTCGGGGGGGCCCGCTCCGTGGCCGACTACCTCCGGGGTATCACCGGGAGGCCCTTCGCCCTCTACGAGGGGCGGGAGCGCGTGACGAGGCTGGTCTTCACCCCGCGAAAACCGGCGGTGCTGGAAAAACTGCATGACGCGCTGGTCTTCTGCTTCTCCCAGAAGGGGTCGGCGGACCTGGCCTACAAGATCGCCCGCCGCCGGCCGCGCCGGGGGAAGGCCCACCGGAAGCGGATCTATGAACTGGCAGGGATACTCGACGTGGGCGACATCTCCATGCCCCTCCTGAGGGGCGTCGGCGTCTATCACGGGGGGATGCTCCCCAAGGAAAAACTGCTGGTGGAGTCAGCCTTCCGCGAGAGGATCCTCGACGTGGTCTGCGGCACCAATGCCCTGGCGCTTGGGGTTAACTTGCCGGCCGAGTACGTGGTCTTTGCCCAGCTTGTCCGCTTCCACGACAGGGAACCGATCTCGAAGAATGAGTTCCTCCAGATGGCCGGCAGGGCCGGCAGGAAGGGGCTTTTCGAGACGGGCTACGTGACGTGGCTCAAAAGTTCGCCCCAGGAATCCCGGGGCTCCGACACGGGGAAGATCTTCCGCCGGCTGGTGTCGGCCCAGCCCGAGAGCGCCTCGGTGACCCTGAGGCCCGACTACGGGAAGTTGCTCAAAGGGCAAAGGCTCATCCCCGACGAGGCCAAATACATTGCCTCCTTTTCCCTCCCCCCGAGGGACGTGCCGACCGTTGAGGCCGAACTGAGGGCTGGGCTGAAGTTCATCGACCGGGCCATCCGTGAGATGGTGGACCTCGACTGGAGGGAGCGCTTCCGGGAGGTCCTGGCCGATATATGGTACGGCGAGATGGAGATCAGCGAGAACCTCGAAATGGCCGGCCTTTTCCTGGAGACCGGCAAGGCCGACGCCCTGACGGCGGCCCAGGTGATAAACCTCTTCGAGAAGAGCTACCTCAAGTCCCTCCTCAAGGTCAAGCGCTTCTCCAACCACCTCCCGCCCCAGTACGAGGTCACGGGGATGCATTACCTGGACCGCACGGTGGACGAGATCGACGGAACGATCTACGGCTTCGAGGAGAAGATCCAGGAGATCGAGGAAAGTTCGTCCTGACTTCCTGCCACTTTGCCCGATAACAAGGAGACCGGTGGCCTCTCACCCGGTCTCCTCTTTTTTGAAGACCCCAAGGGTCAGCGGACGTGAAGCCGCTGGGCGGCGATGAAGGAGAGGCCGGCCTTCGTGAGTTCCTCGGCGGTTTTGTTCGTGGCCTCGTGCTTCTTCAGGTAGTTGGTCTTGAGGTTGTCCATGTCGCCCGAGGCGAGGACCTCCGCCTTGTCACGGAAGTAGTCCAGTATGTCCGAGGGGTGGGCCAGGGTCTGTTCGATCTCGGGGTCGCCTCCCTCGTGCTTCGCCGAGATGTTAGGATAGACCCGGGCGACCTCCAGCAGGTCGGCCCGCCTGTTGTAGGGCTGGCGGACGATGCTCCTGTAGGTCTCGGTGATGTGGTGCTCTATCCTGACCTTGTCCTCCAGGCCAAGCCTCCTGCGGATATCGGCGCAGGCCATCAGCGTGGGGGCGTCCACCGAGTTAGAGAGGTTGAAGCCCACGAGCGGCGTCGACCCGTCCTCCCTGGCGAACAGCCTGGCCATCATCAGCGTCCAGAGGACGGCGTAGGGGTTATCGTTGCCCATGAAGACGGAGATCTTGAAACCGATGTCGATGCCCAGCCTGTGGAGCAGGTAGCCCAGCAGCACCGTCCCGGGGTTGATGTTGAGCACCTCGTTGATCCCGTAGTTGGTGTAGTAGTACAGCAGTTCGTCCGCCCACGCCAGGGGGTGTTCGTTGGGCTGGCCTATGCCCCCGAAGTAGCCCGTGATGGTCTCCGGCCCGCCCAGGTGGACGTTGGAACCGTCGGTCCCCTTAGTGTCGAGGGTCTCGGCGTAACTGGCGCCGACGATCTGCATGGCCGCCGCTACGGCAAGGATATCGCCCTGGTCGCGCTCCTGCTCCTTCATCTTGCGGACCCTGATGTACCGGCCGGGCATGATCTCCTTCCTGTCGATGGCCTGTTCCGCCTCGGCCACCAGGAAGGGGAAGTACTGGAGGGCACTGATCTCGAGCGTCACTGAAGTGGACTCGCTGAAGGTCCTGCCCGCGGGATCGCCGCCCAATACCTTTTTCCTGTACTCCGATATGGGGATGAAGGCTCCCTTGTCCCTCTCCGACTCGAGCCACTTGAGGTTATCCAGGTAGGGGGAGCCCATCCGCTCCAGGCGCCCCATGAGGCTTGAAAGACACCTGGCCTCCCTCGCCTTGGCGTTGATCTCCTCCGGGGTACCGTACTTCGCGACGATCCTCAGGAGGGCCTGCACATCGGGGTTGCCCCGGTCAAGCATGAAGCGGTTGATCTCCTCCAGCGTCTCCTGGCTGACGCGAAACATCTCGCTCAACATTCTCATCCCCCTGGTCCTGTATTTCACTTGAAAATCCCATTACTTTATTATCATATCGTAACCCGGCCCGATGAGACAACAGCCTCACCGGAACAGGGAAACCGCCCCCTTTTCTGTCAGGCCCCTCTCCCGGCCCGCAGGGTATCCCCGGTCGGCCACGACCTGACCGGCGCCAACGAGGGCGGGGCACATCACGCTACACGGTGAAACCGCCATCGTGGTGGCCGGGGCCTTCTTCCCTGCCGTTATGACCGTCGTCGTAAGGTGCAGGTTCGGGCAGGTCCTCGGAGACGGGTTCGACGTGAACCGAGACAAAGGCGCCGCCGCCGTAGAGTTCCCTGACCGCGGCCTCGACGGCCGTCGAGATATCGTGGGCGGAGGCTATATCCAGCGTCCGGTCGACCAGGATATGGACCTCGAGGGCTATCCCGGAGCCGATGCGCCTGGTCCTGAGATGATGGGCCCCCCTCACCCCGGGGACACCAAGGATGGCCTTGAGGATCTCACCTTCCTCCTCTTCGGGGAGGGAGCCCTCAAGCAGTTCGCTCACGCCCCGGTACGTGACGGGCAGGGCGACCCGGACGATGACGGCCGCCACCACGAGGGCGGCAAGGGGGTCCAGGATGCGAGCCTTCGGCCCTAGGAAGAGGGCGCCGCTGATGCCGGCCAGGGTCCCTATCGAGGAGAGGGCGTCCGACCGGTGGTCCCAGGCCTTGGCCATCAGGGCGTCGCTTGAAAGGGAGCGGGCGGCCCTCCTGGTGAAGACGAAGAGGGCCTCCTTCACGACGATGGAAAGGGCCGCGGCGATGAGGGCTATCATCCCCGGCCGGGGGATGGCCCTTCCCCTCACAACCGCTAGGACCCTTTCGCCGCCGCCGATGAAGATGCCGACGGCGACGGCCATGAGGGAGACCCCTACGATCACCGTGACGAGGGTCTCGAACTTGCCGTGGCCATAATCATGGGAGGCGTCGACAGGCCGGCCGGTGACCCTGAAACCTACAACCGCGACGGCATCGGTGGCCATGTCCGACAGGGAGTGCAGGGCGTCGGCGGTCATGGCGGCGCTGTTGCCGGCGAAACCGGCGAAGAACTTGAAAGCCGTCAGCGCCACGTTGACCCACAGACCTATCCAGGAGACCCTTTCAGCCCTTTTTGCTCTGCCCTTTCCCATGGGAAGCCGCGATCCTCCCGCTTTTGCCGGGTAATTTCAGGATTATTCTACCTCCTCCGGGGGGAAACGCGGCTCCCTCCGCTGCAAGCGCTCCTAAAGGGCCAGGAGCGGCAGGATCGTGTCGAGGTCCTTGTCGCCCCTCCCGGAAAGGTTCACCAGGACCGTCTCGTCCTTCGAGAGGAGGGGGAGGATCTTCAGCGCGTGGGCCAGCGCATGGGAACTCTCCAGGGCCGGTATGATCCCCTCCAGCCGGCAGAGGACGCTGAAGGCATCCAGGGCCTCCTTGTCGGTGACGGAGACGTAGGAAGCCCTGCCACTTTCCAGCAGGTAGGCGTGCTCGGGCCCCACGCCGGGATAGTCCAGCCCGGCGGCGATGGAATAGACCGGGGCGGGCTCGCCGTCGTCATCGGTCAGGACGTAACTGCGGAAACCATGGATGACGCCCGGCTTCCCCACCGATAAGGTGGCGGCGTGGTCCTTCGTGTCGAGCCCCCTGCCGGCGGGCTCCACGCCGATGAGCTTCACATCGCCGTCCTCGAGGAAACCGGAGAAGATGCCCATGGCGTTGCTCCCACCGCCGACGCAGGCCAGTACGTGGTCGGGGAGCCTGCCCTCCCTCTCCAGGAACTGCTCCCTGGCCTCCTTGCCGATGACGCTCTGGAAATGCCTGACGATCGAGGGGAAGGGGTGGGGCCCCACGACGGAACCCAACATGTAGAACGTCCCTGGGTCCGCCACGTAGGCGTCGAGGGCAGCGTCGACGGCCTCCTTCAGGGTCCTCTGGCCGTGGGTCACGGGGACCACCTCGGCACCCATTACCTTCATCCGCGCCACGTTGGGGGCCTGCCTGCGGACATCCTCCTCGCCCATGTAGACGGTGCACTTCATACCCATCAGGGCCGCCACCGTGGCCGTGGCCGTCCCGTGCATGCCGGCCCCGGTCTCGGCGATGATCCTGTCCTTGCCCATCCGCTTGGCCAGCAGCGCCTGGCCGATGGTGTTGTTGATCTTGTGCGCCCCGGTGTGGTTCAGGTCCTCCCGCTTCAGGAAAAGCCTCCCCCCGCCGTATTCACGGGAGACGTTGGCGCAGTGGGTCAGGGCGGAGGGCCTGCCCACGTAATCCTTCAAAAGCCCGGCGAATTCCTTGCCGAATAATTCATCACCTTTGGCCGACTCGAAGGCGGCTTCCAGTTCGTCCAGCCTGGGCTGCAACTGTTCGGGCACGTAACTGCCCCCGAAAGTACCGAAGTAACCCTTCCTTGCCTCGACTTCCCTGCTGGCGCTCTTCATTTCCTCTTCCTCCTCGGCTGAAAAATTTGGGGTCATCCGCAAACAAAAAGGGGCGTTCATCCTTTTATGGATACGCCCCTCGTTTCAGGATAAAAAACGCGGGGTACACGGTCGAGACCGCGCACCCCGCGTGAGATCACGCATCGGGCCGCGGCGCCTTAGCGCCACCACCAGTTGCAATTCATGGGCTTCATGGAACCTCTGCTGAACTCGGCTGGTCTCATTTGCGGACACTCCCTCCAGGAAGGGAATGTACCAGATTTCTTCGGGCAATGCAAGGGGGCTGGGGATCGGAGATCTAAAAAGGCAAGGCCGAAAGGCAAGAAAACCTAAAAGTATTGCACCACGGAACACGCGGACTAAGCGCCCCAGCCGGCGCGCTGCCAGCGTTGGGTAGGGGGCCTTCACCTGGCCTCCGTCAAGGTTGATACCATACTTAAGAAGCAGAAAAAATCATGGGTTAGATGCCAATATTACGGCCAGAATTTCTATTAATAAACCTGTCAACGGACAGGGAAAATGTCATGGGTTAGGTACTAAAACGGGACAGGGAAAATGTCATCCCCCCTAGGGTATCTGCTCAAGACAATGCTCCGGGATCCTCTTTCTGCTAACCCTCTTTTCGTACTCCCTTTTCCATGGATGGTCAGGTCCGGGAGTCCAGGGCTTTCTCATTCCTTCTTCCGTGGATAATGCTGTCGTGTTCTCTTTCGCCAGGGTCTTCTTCGTCTCCTCTTCCTCGACCCTTACCAGTTCGTAGAAGGTCCCCTGGTGGTGCAAAACCGTTCTCCCGTCCATAAGGTCCAGGACCTCCACCTCAACCCCTTTGCGGAATAGGACCTTCCTGCCCTGGGAGTCCAGGGCGGACCACTTCCGGCCCTTCCAGGATAGGGTGGAGTCGCCGGTCATCTTCCGGAAGACCCTGCGGCACAGTATGAGGGAGAGGTCCTCCTTTGAAGGAGCCGGCATGAAGGCCGTCGCTTCATCCTTAGGCGGGACGGCAAAGAGATCGTTATGCCTGGTCCTGTAGGAAGCGAGGAAGGCATTGGCCTCCTCCAGGGTAGATACCCCCGCCACCCTCAGGTCGACCACCAGGCGGTGCTGCAAGGTCCCCCAGAGCCTCTCTATACGACCCTTAGCCTGGGGTGAGAGGGCCTTGATGGCCTTGATGCCCAGGATCTCCAGGGCCTTGCCGAACTGGGTCCTCCCTTCCCCGACTCCACGCAGCTCCTCTGTGAGGGAGAGCTTTGAAGGGTTGGGGGAAAAGAAGATGGAGTGGGCGTCGGAATACAGGGACCCGGGGATCCCGTAACTGAGGATGGTCTCTTCCAGGACGTGGAAGTAGCCGTCAAGGCACTCCGTGCGCTCGAACCTCAGGGCCGTGGCTGC
>Ga0255342_1000117_pt1 | contig 144671 bp, 125 predicted proteins | sample wastewater_treat_3_FD_192416 | JGI IMG/M metagenome (GOLD analysis project Ga0255342, IMG submission 192416) | Wastewater microbial communities from Lulu Island WWTP, Vancouver, Canada - plant14 | ecosystem: Engineered > WWTP > Wastewater > Unclassified | place: Canada: Vancouver, British...
AATAACCGCTTAGTATAACCGCTTAGTTTCTGACTTCATTATATCCTTAGTTTTTCAGGGAAAAGACTTCAAATCAAAACACCCGCGAGGGTGTTTTTTTGTGGTATAATAATAAATATGGGAAAAGTAACAAAACATTATTTTTTTATTGCGATATTATTTGTCGCAATTTTCGGTTTAACGGAAAAATCGGAAGCCGCGATATACTATGCCGCTCCCAAAGGTTCTCTTGAAGCTGACAACACTGCAAGCGGATCCGGAACATTGGAAGATCCATGGAGCATCAGGGCCGCAATGTCAAACGCGCAGCCGGGAGACACGATACATTTCAGGGGAGGGACGTATCAGGCGGGACAAAGCGTGTATAACGTCAACAATTCTTTCTATTTTCCAGCCCGCTCCGGAACTGCGGAAAATCCGATCGTTTTCCGGGCGTATGAAGGAGAAACCCCTGTAATCAATGGTAATGTCAGAACATATGTGACTGGCATTGCCGGAGAGGGAACGACCACATCTCAGCTTGTGGACACCACGAAAGATTTCACGTCTTTCGGGATGTCTTCCGGCAACTCTTCTTCCAATGTCAGAACCCGGGACACGGCAAACGGAGGAAGCTGGATCTCATCGATCTCCGCGAACACGATCACTCTCAATGCTCCAAATACTGTGCATAATACACTTACAAATTTTGGTCCCGGTGATTGGTATGAAATAGGGCATGATTCAACAAATGTTTTGGGAAACTCTGGCAATGATGCTTCACTCAAGAGCTATATCACCTTTGACGGGTTCACCATACAGGCCAACAATGGAACAGAATTGGGGGCTGTATATATGGAAGGTCCGGATAATCCTCCTTACAGCACCGGCAACGTGATAAGGAACTGCACGTTCATAGGTCCATCGGTAAAACAAATCGTTCATGGAGACAACAAACAATTCATATTCATTCAAAACAATGACAATCTTACGATCGAAAACTGTTCTTTTATGAGATTGTATCAGCGGGCAAATTGGCATAATACATCCGGAATAAAAACATATGCGAATACTGATATTTATGTAAGAAATTGTGAGTTTAGCAATATGACATTGCCAATATACTTTAAGTCTGCAACAGACGGAATATTGATCGAGAACAATTTTATCCATGACTGCTATAAAGCGATTGATGTTTCTTCAAACATGGGATCTCACACAAATGTTGAAATTAGGCATAATATTTTGGCAAGATGTTCAAATCAAACTTTAAGCGTCTACACGGAAGTTGATAGTCGTAATACAATGGATAATTATAATATTCATCACAATACTTTTTATAACTCCGTTTCTGCTGACGGGGGATTGCTTGGAATAACCATACCAGCTGTAAAATATGCCACAGGTTATCGGATTCACAATAATGTATTCCAATCTCCGCTAAAAACAGGCGGATTTCAAGAAACTATAAATTTACAGGTCTACGGAGTCTCTTACCAAATAGATCTTATCGATTACAATGCTTATGGATATCCGATGAAAATAGGTACGCGTAAAACTGATGAAAGTTTTCCCCATTACGATTCAACAATGACTTCATGGAGAGAAAGGACAAGCCCGGATATAAATTTGACTGGCGGTGCTCACGATCTCAACAGCGTTGGAGATTTCCCTGTTTTGTTCATAAATTCAAACGGCACTATGAGCGAATCGAGCGATTTTGCTCTTGCAACGGATTCTCCCGGATACAGAGCAGGTTCTGATGGCAAGGATATGGGTGCCGACATTTCTCTGGTCGGAGTTAACCCTGAAAACATGCCGCCGCAAGACACGACGCCGCCGAACACTCCGACAGGACTTGCAGTTAGTTAAAAAACATAAAGCATAGAATTCGGAGCAAAAAATAAAAGCAATGAGAAAAATATTTCTCCTAACAATTTTTTTGAGCATTTTTTGTATCGTAGGATATTCCAATGCTGAAATTATTTTTCAAGACGATTTTGAATCACACTCATCAGACTGGAACTGTGGCCAAGGAACTTTGCAAGGCTGGACTCCCGGTTGGACGGAATGCGGAGGAGAAAGCGATACTTTCGGGAAGATGTTTAGAATGGGTCCGGGATATGAAAGTAATAACGCGCTGTATCATTACAGTAAGTCTTATCCGGTAGACTCTGGAACTGCCGGCATTGGAACTGGTGATACTGTTCCGAACATCCCAGGCTGGGGAACAGTGTATAAACTTGTTGATCCGGATGCTAATTTTGGGCTGGAAATTCCGGAATCCACGAAGGAGGGCATGTATATAAGGAATCTGACTACGGATAATTATGTGATAATTGTGGATGTCCAATCAACTGACACTCTCTATTTATATTCTCCAAACGGAAATCCTTTTAATATTGGAAATTCATATGAAATCAAAGGCACGCCCGATCATAATTATAGGGGTTGCGTATACAGGTGGCTTTCACAAGAAGAGGTTGCTAAGCAGGAAAATCCGGCAAATTTCCATCATCGATGGTATATGAAAATGCCTACCCCAGATTTATATGACAGAACGGGAGATTATCAAAAAATGTGGAGATATAATCTGAGAGAATCTGGTTATTCCGGAGGCTATAATCCGGAAATCTATTTACAAATGGCCAATTGGGCGGAAAAAATAAGTACGGGTGAAATGGCATTGCTTATGAGCTCTCCTTATGCGAGATGGGATCTCAAGAAGAATTCCGAACAGATGGATGGCAGATGGCATTGTCATGAAATTAGGTTAAAAATGAACACTTTCGGAAATAGCGATGGAATCATTCAATACTGGTTTGATGGTATTTTGGAAAAGGATTACCAGAATATTAGTTTCAATTCTGATTCTGCCCAGCCACTCGGTGTCTGGAGGTTTGGAACGGGGGTTGGAAATTCCAGTGGGGGATATTGGGATCAGACAGAATGGTCGGCAATTGGTTTTGACAACGTGGTCACGGCCAATGAGTATATTGGTCCGGTTTCTCAAGCAGACACAACATCACCTGTCAGCCCGAGCGGATTAATCGTGAGCTAGCTTTTGCTTCTAGTTTTCAGTAATGCAACAAATGAAAATTCAAAACATAAATATAAAAATTTTTTTCTGCGCAATCGCATTTGTTATGTTTTTTTGTTTGGCTGAAAAATCAGAAGCTGCGCCGGTAATTTCAAATGTAAACGGAACAATTGTTGACGAAAGTTCGATTACAATTTCAGGTTCCGGTTTTGGAATAAAAACGCCGGCGGAGCCCATTTTATGGGAAACGTTTGAAGACGGAACAGATGGAACATATCTAGCAACGGATCCCGATTGGCCATCGTATCTGGGTTCGGCAAATACTGGCGGAAAATATTCAAGTACCAGCCCGCATAGCGGGGGATTGTGCATATACAATTACGTCGCACATGATTTTACAGGCACGGCGTTTGCGACGAATAATTATTTTTTTGAAGAATCCGACCAAATTTATTATTCGTATATGTATCGCCACGAGGGTACTCCCGTGGGGCCCGCTGTTCAAAAGAACGGAAGGATAAATTCGACCGGCAACCGATATAATGGTGACGGTGTCGTGGCGCTCAGTGACAGCTACGTTTACTATGACGATGGAGACACATCTTTTTTTCCTTCTGCGGACGAAGGAACCGGCAGATATTTTTCTGAAGACAATTTGGGGAGTTCAGCATGGACCAGACATCAAATATACGGGAAGTATTCGGATCCGTCCGGTGATGCAAACGGATTTATACAGGTCTCTGTGGGTTCGGAAGAAAAAACTTTCGCAAATATAGTCACTCGAGCCGCAGGATATTCTTTTCGATTCAATAATGTCATTCTTGGTCTCATGTTTTCAAATCTGGAAGGCTATCCTGATACTTATCACCATATTTATATCGATGATGTCTATATTGACAATACCCGTGCAAGGGTGGAAATGTGTGAGGGTTCTTTGTGGAGCAATCGCGGGGCATGCAATCCCCAAATACCGTCCGCATGGTCTGATGGTAGCATTTCGGCGACTGTTAACGGGAGTCAGTTTACAGACGGATCAATAGTTTATGCTTATGTCATTGATTCAAGCGGGGTTGTGAATTCCAGTGGCTTTCCGATAGTCTTTGGCAATTCGGGAGAAGAAGATACGACACCACCGGCTTCTCCGAGCGGGTTGAACATTTCTTGATATAATAATAAATATGGAAAAAGTAACAAAACATTATTTTTTTATTGCAATATTATTTGTCGCAATTTTCGGTTTGGCGAAAAGATCGGAGGCCGCACCTGTAATTTCAGGTGTAAACGGAGTTATTGATAATGGGGGCAGTGTTGTTTTATCGGGAGATGGTTTCGGAATCAAGCCCCAAGCACGCCCGTTTAAGAGTTCCTATGGTAATCCTGTTTCAAGCATGAACTTTCAAGAAACAGGCTCTTTCGATCCGAATTATTGGACATTGACAGGTCCAATAATGATTTCACTTCAAAATGAAGTGAGAAGGACAAATTTCAGGGAATACGCAAGACTGGAATACAGCGCCAGGGGAAATTGGGGGCTGGGCGGTTATTCTGCCGGAGTGAACGCAGCTTTGCCGCCGGAAAAAGATCTATATATAGCATGGTGGGACTATTATGAGTCGGGCTTTGACGAATCACATTCTTCTACAGGTGGAGAAATAGGCTATAAATGGATATACTTATCTCCGGGAGAAAGCCCTCATAGCATAAGTTCTGTCAGTGGCACCTACAACAGGCTATTCATGACTTATGAGGGAGGTGTGGGCGGAAATACTGAGGAAGAGCAAAATGCAAATCTAGAAACTCCTTTCGGCGGAGGTTTTTATGCAAGGCCGATAAGTTTCATTGCGTTTACTCCCGTAGTCAAAGGGGAATGGTATTTTTGCGAATATAAAATAAAAACGAATTCAAATAAAGGCATTTTTGATGGCTGGGCTGAATTCAAAATCAACAATAAAATTGTTTTCCGGGCAAACGAATTGGCGGTATTGGGCAGTTCTACTGTCGGAGACTATTTTAATAATATAAGATTTGGAGGAAACTATGGGTTTGATGATTCAGGGGTAACACAATACAGATATTATGGAGATATTTATATAGACAGCGAATTTTCAAGGGTGGTGCTGGGTGACAACCCGGACTTTAATAACTGTACTCATCTTGAGCTGCAAATTCCAACAGAGTGGAGCAATGAACAGATAACTTTTACCGCAAACCAAGGAACGTTTCCATCGGGTCAAGCCTATCTTTTTGTTATTAATAAAAATGAAGAGGCTTCATCCGGTTATCCGGTAACAATAGGAGGGCAGGGAGACACGACACCGCCGGCTTCACCGAGCGGGTTGAATGTTTCGTGAAAATGCTTCAAATAAAAAATCCCTACCGGTGTTCAGGAGGGGATTTTGAGATGGCAAGACTTTCCTATGTGCATTTATCGAAAACACACGGTCAATCTAAGTGATTTCAAAAGAGAGGGATGGTGATCTCTACAGTATCCTTCGATTGCTTCTTTTGCGGTGGCGATAAACTCCCAGCCCTCTTCAACGTCTATAAGCGTAAATTCTGTGCCCAGAGGGATTTTGCTTCTCGTGTCTATTAAATGTTCGAATGTCCTGATCGCATTGCAACCGTCTCTGTTGCAGTGATAGGTTTCTTCCAGTTTCATGCCCTTAACCTCTTTTGTTTCTACGCATTGTTTACCCTTTTCATGCTTTGCCGAATTTTTTCGCAAGGCTTTTCAACTCATGCTTTGCTCTGTGCGTGGGGCAATATGTTTTAACCCCTCCTATTTGAGGGACCGAAAGCCACTCTCCCCTTGTTAAATCACGTAAATTGCTTGTGCTTCCGAATGTTCTGGTTGCATCGCAACCAGGTTCATCGCAAGTATAAACATGTTTTATTCCCATCTTTATCCTCCTTTATGCTCTTTATGCTTTTGAATGAAAACTAATAATCCTGCCTGGATTCCAGGTCAAAAAACATAGATCCACGAGGCATTTGCATTATTACATCATAGTTTCCTTTGCATTTCGGGCAGTACACTGTGATTAGACCAGACACCTGAAAAATAGCCCATCCCATTTTTACAATTCCCAGAAGATCTTCTTCTGCTGTAAATTTTTGCCTTATTCCGCAATTTCCGCATATGTATGTTTCAGTATCTCTTTTTATACTCATGAAGCACCTCCGCATTATGAATTTGTGAAAGAAATTGTTATAAACTTATAATTCTTTCCTGTTTGTCAGAGCTTCCGAAAGCGTTATTTCGTCCGCATATTCAAGATCGGCACCCGTTGAAAGTCCGCGACCCAATCTTGTCACTTTGATATTGAACGGCTGAATTTTTCTTTTCAGATACAGCGCTGTCGCGTCCCCTTCGGTTGTTGGATTTGTCGCGAGAATTACTTCGGAAGTGTTTTCTTTTTCTATTCTATTCAAAAGCTCATTTATCTTAAGATCTGCTCCCGTGTCTCCGACTTGCAAAACTCCGCCAAGAACATGATAGAGTCCGTTATATGCTTTTGTGCGTTCAATGGAAATTATATCGAGAGGCTCTTCAACCACGCAGATGGATTTTTGGTCGCGTTTGGAATCTTTGCAATACTGGCAGAATTCATCTTCGGCGATGTTGAAACATTTTTTGCAGAATCTCATGTTTTTTATTTCCAAAAGGTTTTCCGCAAATTCACGGATTTTTTCCGTGTCTTGTTTAAACAAAAACAAAACAAGCCTTTCCGCCATTTTCGGCCCGACAGAAGGAAGGGAAGCAAAGTTTTTTATGAGTTTTTGAAACGCTTTAGGATACATCCAAGATATATAGTGTTATAGTGTGTTATGTATCAGGTATCGAGTGTAAATTCAAAAATGCATTTATACATTATGCATGCTTCATGAGATATGCTGTTTATTGAGTGCGAATTTTCTCCAAAGAACGGAATGACGCGCAGTTTTCCTGGAAGAAGCAATTTACTTCTCCGACAGGACCGTTTCTGTGTTTTGCGATAATGACTTTGACAATTCCCTTGTTCGGTGTGTCGGGCTTCTCGCGATCTTCACGATACAGAAACAGAACGACATCAGCGTCTTGTTCAATGGAACCGGATTCGCGGAGATCCGAAAGTTTCGGAATTTGCGGGGATCGCGATTCGACGGCACGCGAAAGCTGCGAAAGCGCAAGAATCGGAATGTTGAGTTCGCGCGCGAGATTTTTGAGACCTCTGGAAATTTCTGAAATTTCCTGAACGCGGTTGTCTCCGCCACCCCTGCCTTCCATAAGCTGAAGGTAGTCAATGATAATAAGTCCGAGATTATGTTCTGCTTGCAGTCGCCGCGCCATTGTGCGCATTTCCATTATATTCGCGCTGGCGGTATCGTCAATGAAAAGTTTTGCTTCTGAAAGCACTCCCATCGCGTCTCCTATCCTTTGGAAATCGTTGTTGTCGCCTTCGCTTTTGAGTCTGCCGGTGCGCAGCCGCCACAAGTCAACATTGGCTTCGGCTGCCAGCATTCTGTCAACAAGCTGATCTGATGACATTTCAAGGGAAAACATTCCGACGGCCACATTTTCACGCACAGCAATATGCCTTGCGATGTCGAGCGCCAAAGAAGTCTTTCCGATTGAAGGGCGGGCGGCAAGGATGACAAGATCCGATTTCTGAAGTCCCGCCAGAATGTTGTCGAGGTCGGGAAAGCCCGTGGGAATTCCGCGAAACTTGCTGCCGTCGCGGTGAAGTTCGTCGATGCGGTTGAAGGCGGCTTCCAAAATTGAACGGATCGGCATAAAATCCTGTTTGATGTATTTTTGCGAAACTGAAAAAAGTTTTTGCTCCGCTTCATCAAGAATTTTTTCGATGTCTTCACCTTCGTTATATCCCGCTTCCAAAATTTCGGTGGCTGCGTCGATAAGTCGCCGCAAGAGCGCCTTCTTTTGCACGACTTTCGCATAGTGCACAATGTGGGAAGCTGACGGAACGATGCTCACGAGAGACGCAAGATAGCTCGAGCCACCTACTTTTTCAAGCTGCTTTTTCTCATCGAGCTTATTCGAGATGCTAAGAACATCCAGCGGGTCACGATGCTCGTAGAGCTCCAGCATAGCTTCATAGATCGTGTTGTGAATGTCTTTGTAGAAATCTCCGACGCGCAGAAGATCGGCAATCTTTATGATCGCGTCTTTCTCGAGCATGAGACAGCCGAGAACGGATTGCTCAGCCTCAAGGTTGTGCGGAGGAATGCGAAGATCGTTTTGTGCGTTGTTTTTTGCGGGCATATTTTCTGTGTCATCCTGAATTTAATTCAGGATTCTTTGAGATTCCGGGTCTCGCCAAAGTGGACAAGCAGGTCCGGAATGATAATAATAGAGCTTTACGTTTCTTAATTATATGAAAAAGCTTCGGCAAAATCAATCGCAAAAAATATGCTTTTATGCACGGATTGCTAACATCTTGACCACACTGAAAAAATATGTGATTTTTTTATTTTTTATATCGTATTTCTTGTAAAATTGTAAATTTATCGTTATCTTTAACTTGATTGACTTTTTTCCAAGAAGATGGTATAATTAATAGATATACCATTAAAATTGGATCAGCAAAAAGGCAAAAATAAGCCAAAAAATAAGACTGCCGCATGCGGCAGTCTTATTTTTAAGAGTATGCTGGTTTATAGCTGGTTTATATTAGAGGAATAAATATTACTTTTGTTTTATTACAGGTCCGTCTTTCGTGTCTTCCAATACATATCCTTTATTTTCGATAAGCGAACGCAGATCATCCGATTTTTTGAAATCTTTTCCTTTGCGCGCTTCTTCGCGTTCTTTGACAAGTCTTTTTATTTCTTCCGGAATTTCAGCTTGTCCTGAAAGAACCAAACCCAAAATCGAATTAATTTTTTTCCAAAATGCCAGAATGTTTGCCGCGTCTTTTGATGAAAGAGAATTTTCCGAGATTTTCTTGTTCGTTTCAGTTATAAGTTCGTAGAGAATGCTCAATGCAAGAGGCGTGTTTAGGTCATCGTCCATTGCGTTTTCAAATCTTTCCTGATAGTTTTCAACTTCAAACGCGGAATCGGAAGAAACATCTCGTGATGCGATTGCTTCAAGATTTAAGACAAAATCGTTTATTCTTTGCAAGTTTTTGTGTGCCTGTTCAAGCGCGTTCCAGGAAAAATCAAGTCTTGAGCGATAGTGTGAGGACAGGAAGAGAAGTCTCAGATCCATTGCGGAAAAACCTTTTTCCTTGATGTCTTCAAGGGTATAAAGGTTTCCTTTTGAACGGCTCATTTTTTCTCCATTCATGAGAAGATGGCGGGTATGCAGCCAAAAGTTGGCGAATTTTTTCCCCGTGTAGCATTCGCTTTGGGCGATTTCCGCTTCGTGGTGGGGGAAAATGTTATCTTCGCCTCCGGTGTGTATGTCGAAAGTGTTTCCGAGATATTCAAGGCTCATCGCGCTGCATTCAATGTGCCAGCCGGGATAGCCGAGCGACCAGGGAGATTCCCATTTCAAGATGTGTTTCTCCGGGGCTTTCAGCCAAAGCGCGAAATCCCACGGATTTTTTTTGTCAGGATGTTCTTCAAGGCGCGCACCGACTTTCAGATTTTCCAAAGTGTTTCCCGAAAGTTTTCCGTAATTCGAAAATTTTGTGACATCGAAAAACACGTTGCCGTTTTTTTCATAGGCGCATCCTTTCTGAATGAGTCCTTCGATTATTTTTATCATCTGCGGGACATGGGCAGTGGCGCGCGGGAAATACTGCGCGGGAAGGATATTCATTTCCTTTTCAGTAGTTTTGAAATAATCCTCATAAAATTTCGCGATCTCTTCCGGAGTCTTTTTTTCTATGAGTGCCGCCTTAAGCATTTTGTCTTCTCCCGAATCAGCCTGTCCGAGGTCGTCTTCGCTGAGATGTCCCACGTCGGTTATGTTCTTGATGAGGCGCACTTCATAGCCGGAATATTCAAGATATCTTTTCACAAGATCCGACAGGATATAGGACTTCAGGTTTCCGATATGAATATGGCCGTAGACTGTCGGGCCGCAGGAATACATTCCGACCTTGCCGGGATTTATGGGCTTAAACTCCTCTTTGATTTTGCTTAGGGAATTAAAAAGTTTTAACATGGGTGTTTTTCTTGTTTAACTTTGAATGCTGCTAGATTTTACGCCAAATATAACAACAAGAAGTCATTTTTTCCATCTGTGTATTATCTGAATTATATACCAATTCATTTTCATTGACAAAGCCGTTTTTGTCCAATAAATTGAAATATATGAAAAGAATAATATTGCTTGCGATAAAAATATACCAGAAAATTCTTTCTCCTGATCAGGGGGTGTTTTCGCGCTTTCATTCCGTGCGTGTCTGCAGATTTCATCCGACATGCAGTCAATACGCCTATGAAGCCATTGAGAAACACGGGATTGTCAGGGGAATTCTCATGGGCGTAAAAAGAATTGCAAGATGTCATCCGTGGAATGATGGGGGATATGATCCTGTGCCAAAATAGCATTTTCTTATTTTGCAATGACAAAAATCATGTGATATAATTTGAAAACATTTTTAGATCCTTAAAATTGATAAACGAAAGGAGTATGCATGCAGCAAAAGTCTCAGGAAAAAGGTCCTAAACGTCTTGTGCCGATCAAAATTTATTGTAAATTGCAAAACAGAAGGAGAGACTGCTTAAAAGTTTACAGAAGTGGGGGTTTTCAGTGTAAAACATGCCCCTGTAAACCATTTTAGATTGAAAGAAAGGAGATAGGCCAAAAAGCGGTTTTTTGTTTTTGCTTCAACGGCTTAATGGGAATTTGTAGACACAGTACCAAAAATACTAGTATGGAGGTTTTAATTCTTATGTCAAAGAAGCACATGTACTGCGTATTGACGGATGGACATGGCAGAACCAGCATTGTAAGAGAGGGATTTGATACGCCGGAAGAAAGCGTGTTGCCCGATTCAATAACCGGCGGCGCAAGGCGCAAAAAGTATTGCGCAAGGCGCATTGACCGGCGTATTCTGCGGGGATGTGCTGTTCGCCGTTGATCACAAGCTGTAAGCAATCATCATAGGATTTTTACATCAAGATGGGGTTGGATCCGAATCGGGGTCCAGCCCTTTAAAATTGCAAAAGCGGCAAATTAGCACTCAGACTTGACGACTGCTAATTTAATGTATACAATAAGATTGTCATTAATCGGCGAATGTGTTTTTTTCCTAAAAATAACCATAAATAAAAAGCGTTAGAGATGATGGGTGAAAAATTTGTGCAGATTGAAGATTTTTAATCTTATGAACAGCAGACAGCAAAAAATATTATCGGCAATAATCGAAGAATACACGAAAACCGCAATTCCCGCGGGGTCTCAAATTCTCGTTGATCACTATGATTTTAAAGTAAGCCCTGCCACGATCCGAAATGACATGACCAAACTTGAAAAGGAAGGCTATCTGTATCAGCCTCACATAAGTGCGGGAAGAATCCCTACTGACAAGGGCTACAGATATTTTGTTGAAGAAATTATGAGAGACAAGGAGCTTTCAAAGAGCGAACAACAAAAAATGCAAAGAGAGTTTTTAAAGCTCAAAGCGCAAAACATGAGGCTTACCAAAACAACGGCAAAGCTCCTGTCTCACTTAAGCGGTAATTTTGCCATCAGCGGCCTCATCAGTAGTGAAGAATTTGCCGATTTCGGAATGAGAGAGCTTGTTCGGCAGCCGGAGTTTAAGGAGCTCGATGAAATGTGCCGACTCGTGGAAGTTCTAGATTATTTGGACGAACGATTCGACAAGATTGTAAAAGGTATCAAAGAAAATGAAACAAAAATATTCATAGGCAATGAAAATCCTATTGGAATATCTAATTGCTCCATGATTATTTCGCCGTATAAATTGAAATCGGGAGAAAAAGGAATCCTTGCTTTGATCGGGCCGAAACGAATGAAGTACGCCAAGAACAAGTCAATGATTGAATACATGAAGAAACTTTTGGGAGCGTCGGCAGTGATAATTCTATTTGTCCAGATAGCAAAGTTTTAAAGTTTTAAGATAGCCGGTCATAAGTAACAAATGTCATTGGCGTCAGGTTTGGTCTTTGGTCCTAAATATTAAGAAAATAAAAATCCTATGACCAACGACTTATGGCCTTTGCATGGCGGTGCGGGCAGACAGCTGATGGCCTAGGTAACAAATAGCTTTATGGATCATAAAAAAAAGGAAAAAGCTGATAAGGAAATTAAAGAAAAGATCAGCACAGAACAAGAATACCTTAATGGCTGGAAACGTTGCCAGGCTGATTTTGAAAACTACAGAAAAGCGCAGGATGAAGCCCGGAAGGAATTTGCAAAATATGTCGCTGAAACGTTTATTCTTCAGATAATTCCCGTTTTGGACAATTTCCACATGGCAACGGAACATATTCCCCAGGATCAGAAAGACGGCGGTTGGGTGGCGGGAATTATGCATATTCAGAAACAGCTGGAAAATGTTTTGGCGGAAAACGGAGTTGAGGAAATTATGCCGGCAGCGGGGGATGAATTCGATCCGATGCTGCATGAAGCGGTTGAAGATGGAGACAAAAAACAAGAAATAAGCAGCAAAAAAGAAATAGAAAACAAAATTAAAAAAGTTTTGGTGCGAGGCTATAAAATGGGTGACAAAGTCATCAGGCCGTCAAAAGTCATAGTTAGATAACAATCATAATTTTTCTGAATTTTTGTATTAAGTTGTGTCATGACAGTAACAATGACAAATTTGGAAAAGGAGGTGATAAACATGAACAGAGGAATAACAAGATGGTTTCCGCTTCGCGACATGGATAGGTTTTTTGACGATGAATCTTTTTGGGAAGGAGCGGATTTTGTTCCCGCGATCAATGTCTATCAGGACAAGGATAATGTGATGGTGGAAACATTGATTGCCGGTGTAGATCCGAAAAATGTGGAAATTTCGGTGGAAAACGACGTGCTTACGATTTCGGGAAAGACCCAGATGAAGAGCGATATCAAACGCGAAGATTACTATCGCAAAGAAATCAGGGAAGGAAGTTTCACACGCAGCGTTATTCTGCCAATGCAGGTCAAGGGAGACAAAGCCGAGGCAAGTTATGATAAGGGGATTCTCAAAATCAGACTGCCGAAAGCTGAAGCCGCAAAACCGAAGAAAATCGCAATCAAGGTGAAATAGTTTTCTGAAAGGCCGCCTTCGCGGCGGCCAAACGAGAAAATTAAAATTCTAAAAAGACACGAGTTAACAGCAAATTCGCAAATGTGAAAAATTAGTAATTAAATAATTTATTTTAAAATTAGCTTTAAGTTACTTTGTAACCTTCAGCTAATTGAATATTTATGGGCAAAATATTGGGAATTGATCTTGGAACGACGAACAGCGCCATGTCGGTTGTCAGCGGCGGAAAGCCTGAAATTATTGAAAATAAGGAAGGTAGCCGTACGACTCCTTCGATGGTTGCGGTGTCTAAGGCGGGGGAGCGTCTTGTCGGGCTTTTGGCGAAAAGGCAATCGGTGACGAACCCGGGCAATACGCTTTTTTCGATCAAAAGGCTGATAGGCCGCGCATACAATGATCGCGAAATACAGCGAGACGCGGAGTTGATGCCGTATAAGATTGTCAAATCTAACGGCGGAGTAAAAATAGCGATGGGAGACAGGGAGTATACTCCTCAGGAAATTTCAGCGATGATTTTGCAGAAACTTAAACAGGATGCGGAAGAAAAAATCGGTGAGAAAATCACAGAGGCCGTGATCACTGTTCCTGCGTATTTTGACGATTCGCAAAGAAAAGCTACAAAGGAAGCCGGTGAAATTGCAGGATTTACTGTGAGGAGAATTATAAACGAACCTACTGCCGCGGCCCTTGCCTATGGTTTTGACAAAAAGAAAGATGAAAAGATTGCGGTATACGATCTCGGAGGCGGAACATTCGACATTTCTATTTTGGAAGTTGGCGGAGACACTGTCGAAGTTAAATCAACGAATGGAGACACGCACCTTGGAGGAGACGACTTTGATCAAAGAATCATCGGATGGATAATTGAGGAATTCAAAAAGCAGGAAGGCATTGATCTTTCCAAGGATCCGCTTTCGCTTCAAAGGATCAAGGAGGCTGCGGAGAAAGCAAAGATTGAACTTTCAACCTCGATGGAAAGCGAAATTAACCAGCCGTTCATAACTTCTGACGCGACCGGTCCGAAACATCTTGTGATGAAAATCACCAGGGCCAAGCTCGAGGAATTGGTGGGAGATCTTGTTGAGAAGACACTAGGACCTGTCAAAAAAGCATTGGAAGATGCCAAACTTTCCCCAAGCGATATCAATGAAATCGTTATGGTTGGAGGAATGACAAGGATGCCGCTGGTGCTTGCTACTGTTGAAAAATTTTTCGGAAAAAAACCGAATATATCGGTCAATCCTGATGAAGTTGTTGCGCTTGGCGCGGCGATCCAGGGCGGCGTGCTCGAAGGAAGCGTGAAAGACGTTCTTCTTCTTGATGTCACCCCGCTTACGCTCGGAATCGAGACAATGGGAGGAATTTCCACCCCGCTCATTCCAAGAAATACGACTATTCCGACAAGCAAGAAACAGATTTTTTCTACAGCTGCCGACAATCAGCCGGGGGTTGAGATTCATGTGCTTCAGGGAGAAAGGGAACTTGCTTCAGGAAATAAGACTCTTGGAAAATTTTTGCTTGATGGAATTCCGCCGGCACCCAGAGGAGTTCCGCAGATCGAGGTTGAATTTGACATTGACGCGAATGGAATCTTGAATGTTACCGCAAAAGACAAGGCTACCGGAAAATCACAATCCATCAAGATAGAAGCATCATCAGGTCTTTCGAAAGAAGAAATCGAAAAGATGAAGAAAGACGCCGAAATGCATGCCGAAGAAGATAAGCGCAAGAAAGAGCTTGTTGAGGCTCGCAATATTGCCGACACGCTGGTTTATACAACGCAAAAAGCTCTTCGAGAAGCGGGCGATAAAATTTCAGCCGAAGAAAAGAAGCCCGTGGAAGATGCGATTGCCGAACTTGACAAAGTGAAGAACGGCGATGATCTCAATGAAATTAAAGCCAAGACAGAAGCTCTCTCGCAAGCCGCGCAAAAGATCGGAGAAAAGTTGTATAAAGCTGCTCAGGAAGCTCAAGGCACTCAGGCAGGCCAGCAGGAAGGCCAAAAACCTGAAGGCGATGTCAAAGAAGCGGAAGTTGACAAAGATAAAGACGAAAAAGAGAAAAAATAATCTTCAAAGCCCCGATTCCATCGGGGCTTTTTCAAGAATTTCCTCTGATTTATTTGTATTTTATTTAATTGTTTCAATTTATCTTATTACCATACTGGTATTATGACATTTGTATGGTAATGTTATGAGTAAAAGGCAGCAGAGTAGGGGAATGAATTTTGGTTAATAATACGAATGGTCTGCATATGAGTTTTGCTGGTTGTTGATTGGTGCGTGCATAAATTTTAATAATTTGTATGCTTAAATTTTTTGAAAAATTTTCCGAAGTTTTTGCGATAATGTCCGAAAAAACGGATGGTTCAATGAAATTGCTCGATGGCGAAAAATGGGAAGAAAATCTGAAAAACAGAAACAAGTTTTTCAACAAGAACGAAATAAATCCGAATAAGGTTACCAGCGTGAGACTCGTGCATGGAAGCAAAGTTTTGGCTGTTAAAAATGGTGCGGAAAAAATAGTTGAGGATGCGGATGGACTCGTCACGTCTGAAAGCAACATTTTTCTTGCGGTGACAGTTTCAGATTGCATTCCCGTGTATTTTTATGAAAAAGAAAAGAAAATTGTCGGCATTGCCCATGCCGGCTGGAGAGGAATTGTCGGAGGCATTGTTGAAAATGCAATCGGCGAAATTCTGAAGCTCGGCGGAAAAGTTGAAAATATGTATATCGCTCTGGGACCGGGAATAAACAGTTGTCATTTTGAAATAAAGAAAGATGTTTTGAATGAATTTCGCCGATATGACGCGCATGTGCTTCGGAGAGAGGAAAAAATATTTGTCGATCTAAAAGGAATAATCAGGGAACAGCTCTTATCTCGGGGAATAAAAGAAGGCAGCATTGAAGACAATAAAGCATGCACATATTGCTCGGAAAATTTTTTCTCTTTCCGCAGGGACAAAACGAACGAAACAATGGTTGCGGCAATAGGGCTTAAGAATTAGTTCTAAAGATGCATCACATTTTTCAAAAAGCAGCAACCGATGGCATTAATTATTAGTTTGTTGTATACTGCAATTGATCACTTTTCCTCGATTTTTGAAATTTATTATGGCTTGAAAGTAAAAATAGACAAAGGGAGGTACAGCCGTGAGAGAGGTTTATATGGCGAAATATGCGGAAAAGGCTCTTTATCCGCCCAAAAGAAAGTCTTTTTGCTTTATAGAATTGTGTTTTGAAAAAGAAGTTACCATCGAAGAAGTGGAAGAATTGGGAAAAGATCTTACTCCAAGAGGCTATATATTCATGGGTGTGACAAAAAAATTTCAAGTTCTTAGCGGAAAAGTGATGCGGTAAACGGGACAAGTCGGAAAAATACGGCTTTCCCGTTTTAATTTATTCAACAGAAAATTTGGATAAAACGGGGTATTGATGTATGATTGAACCATAATTATTTACCAAACAAGAATATGAAAAACAAATTGTTTGGTATTGTCATTTTGGGAGTCGGTATTGTTCTGGCCGGCTGCGGATCGCAGAAGCAGGAACAAAATCAAATGCCGGAACAGGAAAACACTCAGCAGCAAAGCTCCGTCATCAGTTCAATCAAGGACGCCATGGATCTCGGTAAAAAAATGAAATGCGAATATTCAGTGGATGAGAATGGCAACGCTGTAAAAGCAGCTTCTTATGTTGAAGGTAAAAAATTCAAATCAACCATATCATACGGCGGTGCCGTTAATAACACGTTTTTTGACGGAGAAACAACTTACATATGGACGGAAGGGCAAACAACGGGCATGAAAATGACCGAAAGCTGCATCAAAAAATTCGGCGAATCTTTACCGCAGGGGCAAGAAAATGTAAGCGGGCAGATGGTTAGGGAGCCTGAAGAACATTTCAATAATGCCGTTGACGTCAAATGCGTGCAAGCTTCGGACAGCGTAGATTTTTCAGCTCCGTCAGATGTAACATTCAGCGATCAGTGTGAAATGCTGGAAAAATCTGCAGAAATAATGAAAAACATCAATATTCCGGGAAATCTTCCGCAATAACGCATGGTTTGCCTAAGAACTCCGCGGTCGCGGAATTCTTTTGTTTCGCAAAATTTAACTTCAATCCGAAAATAGATGAAAAAAGAAAAGATTATTCGTTATTGTCCGCATTTTTTTATTTTGTTTGCAGGCTTTTTTTCGTGGATGTCGATTCAAAGGGCGGTTATGGTTCCCGGCTCGAGCATATGGTTTGTTCCCATCGCCGTCTTTTTCTTGTATATCATCTCTTTTTGTCTTGCGGCGATTCTCGTAAAGAGAACGGCCGAGGTTGAGATAGCTGCCGCGATCTCGCTTTTCGGGAGCCTGATTTTTGCACATTCGTTTTGGCATTTCGCGGTAGTCTTAATTTGTGCGGTTTTGCTGCTGAGTGGTATAAGAAGCATAAGAAAAGATCTCGAACTTAATGTAAAGATCGATATTTGGAAGTCATTGAGCACGGGAAAATCGAAAATTATCCTGGCTCTTGCAATAATGATTTCAAGTCAGTATCTGTTCATGGTCAAAGGTTCGGAATTGGAAAGGGCGGCGGTGAAACTTGATCTGAAGCCCGCGACATCGGAAATAATCGGACCAATCTTCGGATATTTCAATCCGAACTTTAAGAAGATTCAAGAAGATGGAATGACAGTTGACGAGTTTATAATTGAATCGCAGAAACAAAATATGGCGCGTGTTTTGGAAAATGGAGAGAGTCTTATGGATGAAGAAGCATTGCGCGATCTTCCGGAAGAACAAAGAGAAGAATTTAAACGGGAGATGCTCAGGCAAATAGCCGAGGAGGCGGAAAAGGCGCGCAAGGAAAACCTTGAAATTATTCTTGAGAATGGGCGCGAGGAACTTTCGCAAATGGTGGGTCGCGAAGTTGCTGAAGATGAAGAAATTGCGGACATTTTCGTTGGGTTTGTCAATGAAAAAATAAATGATTTTTTTCAGCCGAAAGTTGGAAGCGATTCACATTCTTCGCTATTTGTGTATATCATGGCACTCTTGCTGTTTCTGACAATTCTTCCCCTGGGTTCAATTCTTATGGTCTTTTGCTTCACGGTTGCGGTTTTGGTTTTCAGATTGCTTCTGCGTTTCCAAGTGATTGGCATAGGAAAAGTTGCGGTTGAAAGGGAAGTGATAGTGAGCAAATAATCGGTTGTTTGCGGCCTGATATCGTCCGTGACGCGTCGCTACGGGCGCGAGTTAGCACTCACCCTTGGGGATTGCTAATTTTTTTATTTTGTTGTAGTATGTTAACGAGAAGTAACTGATGCGGAGATTGCGTGAGAGAAGCTGGATTATTTATCTTTCAGCTGTCCGTTCCGATGGATATAAGTCTGAAAAATAAATAATCCAGCTTCTTGGATGTTTAGGTAAAACATAAAACAATATGAGCAAAGACTACTATGAAATTTTGGGTGTAAGCAGAAACGCTTCCGATGATGAGATAAAAAAGGCTTATCGCAAGCTTGCCCACAAATATCATCCTGACAAACAAGGCGGAGACGCCACTAAATTTAAGGAAATCAACGAGGCCTACCAGACGCTTTCAGATAAAACCAAGCGCCAGCAGTACGACCAATTCGGCAGAACTTTTGAACAGGCGGGCGGCGCCGGCGGTTTTGGCGGATTCGGCGGTTTTGAAGGCTTCGATTTTGGTGGTTTTTCTGCCGGAGGCGGGCCATCTTTTGGCGGAAATTTCGGAGGAGGTTTTGAAGATATTTTTTCCGACATGTTCGGAGAGGCTTTTGGCGGTGGCAGAAGGCGCGGAACGTCGAGAGCCGGAAACAATATTCAGATAGATGTGGAAATAAGCTTTGAGGAAATGGTGAATGGCACGCATCGCAACGTGAAACTTCGCAGATATGTGACGTGCGACGTTTGCCGCGGAAGCGGAGGAGAGCCTGGTTCAAAAGAAGAAACGTGCCCGACTTGCCAAGGAAGCGGCCAGATCAGGAAGACCGTGCGCAGTTTCTTCGGATCGTTCGCGCAAGTTTCCACGTGTCCGACATGCGAAGGCAGAGGAAAGATATTTTCCAAAAAATGCCACAAATGCAAGGGAGAAGGACGCGTGAGAGAAGGTGAGGAAATAAGAATAGACATTCCGGCCGGAATTTTGGACGGGCAGACGATATCGCTTCAGGGATATGGTGAAGCCGGAGAAAAAGGCGCGGCAAGCGGCGATCTCTACGTGAATATTCATGTCAAACCGCATAAGAAATTTAAAAGAGAGGGCAATGACGTACTTTCAACAGAACACATTTCATTTTCGCAGGCTGTTCTTGGCGACAAGGTTGTTGTTGAAACTATTAGCGGACCAATTAAAATGAAAATTCCGGCAGGCACGCAATCGCATGATAAATTCAGAATAAAAGGCGAAGGAGTTCCGCATATCGGGCGAAGAGGCGCAAGGGGAGATCAAATTGTGACGGTTATTGTCGATATTCCGAAAAGTCCGACCAGGCAGCAGAAGAAACTTATTGAAGAATTGAGAAAACTTGACTAAATCAATAAAAAGTGCTATAATTAAAGGATATAGCGCTTTTTTAATATAAGTCATGACATCAGAAAACAGTCCAGGAGAGCAGTGAAAAATCTAAAAGCTCAGGTAATGCTTCTTTGTTTTACGTAATATTCAAAAAGTAATATAATGTAAGTGCGCAATTTATCTTTTACCAAAATATAAAAAATATAAAATGAAAAAAAACAGCCTTAAATCTCTTTTTAATCCCGCTTCGATCGCGATTGTCGGCGCATCGGGCAAAAAAGGAAAGATCGGGAACATAATCATGGAGAACATCATGAAGCTCGGATATGGTGGAGATGTTTTTTTGGTCAATCCTTCCTGCAAATTCATAAAATTCAAACGTTGCCATCCTTCGCTTGGTTCGATCGGAAAAAAAGTTGATCTGGCGATAATTTGCGTGCCGGCAAAATTTGTTATCGACGTCGTAAAGAACGGAGCCAAAAATGCCAAAAATTTCGTGATTATATCGGCAGGTTTTTCGGAAACGGGAAAAGAGGGAGCAAAAAGAGAAAAAGAATTGCTTGCCATTGCCAAGAAAAACAACATCAACATCCTTGGTCCGAATTGCCTTGGTTTCATTGTTCCAAAAATTGGACTCAATGCGTCCTTTGCCGCGGGAATGCCCGATGCTGGGAACATAGCGTTTGTTTCTCAGTCGGGAGCGCTTGCTGTGGGGTTTATGGATAAGGCCAAAGAGGAGCACCTTGGATTTTCAAGTGTAATTTCAATCGGAAACAAGATGCAACTCGGGGAAAGCGAGCTTTTGGAATATCTTGCCGAAGACAGAGAAACGAAAGTGATCGGCATGTATCTTGAAGGCATTAAAGACGGGAAAAATTTTTCCGAAATTGCCAAAAAAGTTTCCGCAAAAAAACCGATTGTAATTTTGAAAGCCGGCAAAACCGCAAAAGCGCAGCAGGCAATTTCCTCGCATACGGGAGCGCTTGCGGGAAGCGATGAAATCACAAGCGCCGTTTTTGAAAAAATAGGCATCATGCGAGCCGATAATCTGGATGAGTTTTTTGATTTGCTTCAGCTTATTTCTTTTACCGACGCGCCGAAAAGCAAAAATGTCGCCGTAGTTACCAACGCGGGCGGCGCCGGAGTTCTTGCTACTGACTCTTTCAAGGGCAAAGAAATAGAGCTTGCGGAGTTTGTGAAAAATGAAAAGGAAAATCTTAGAAGAAATCTTCCTGCAGAAGCATCGGTTGAAAATCCTGTAGATCTTCTCGGTGATGCCGAAGAAATCCGCTATCAAAAAACATTGGAAATTCTCAATAATGAAAAAATGGGATGCATATTGTGTCTTCTTACTCCGCAGCAGCAGACTCCAGTCGAGAAAATTTCAGAAATACTCAAATGTGAAAAGGCAAAAAACAAAGCGCTCATTGCAGCTGTTTTTGTGGGGGGAGAGAGGGTTGAAGATTCGATTGCCGACCTTAAGAAAAATAATGTTCCGTGCTTTTCCGATCCGCAAAGCGCTGTCGATGCAATTGATAAATATTACAAGTGGAACGTTGCCGAAAAGAGTGCTCCTAAAAAACTTGCTGAAAAAAATTCTCTTGAGCGCAAAAAGCAATCGAATGAAATTATTTCAAAAGCTCTTGCGGATGGAAGAAAAGCTTTGTTTTTTCCGGAAGCTTCCGAAGTGATGGAAAAGTTCGGAGTAAAATGCGTTGAATCTTACGGAATAAAACCTGGTGATGGCGTGCCTGAGATAAAAAATTATCCCGTGGTTCTCAAGGTGGACAGCGATAAGGTTTTGCACAAGTCCGATAAACAGGCGCTGATTTTGGACATAAAAAATAAGGAGGCTCTTGAATTGGAGCTGAAAAAGCTTAGAAAAAATTTTCCCGATGAGCATTTCGTGGTGCAGCCGATGATGGAAAGAAAAACGGAAATAATTTTAGGCATCAAAAAGGACGCGATTTTCGGTCCGGTTGTTGTCTATGGATTGGGAGGAATATATACAGAAGTCTTTAAGATGGTGGATTTCTTGGTTCTGCCGGCAGATTTTGACGAGATTAAAAAGAATGTCATGAAAGGGAAACTGCGCTTTTTGTTTGAAGGCGCAAGAGGCCAGGCTTCGTACAATATCGAGGAGTTTGCAAGGATTCTCAAGGGAGTTGCTGATTTTGCCAGAAAAAACGACAAAGTTAGAGAGTTTGATGTGAATCCGCTTTTTATCTATAATGACGGAAGAGAGGCTCTGGCGGCGGACGTAAAAATAATTCTTTAAGCGTCAATTGCCCTGATGAGCTTGCTGATTTTTTAATAAGCTAAAAGATGCCGCAAGGTTCGTATTTTTATGGACAAAAAAACAAAAATTTTGCTTGTTGACGACGATGTGAATTTGCGCCAAATGTACGCAGAGATATTTAAGAATTCAGGCTTTGAAGTTGTTGAGGCCGGTGACGGAGTTGAAGGACTCGACAAAGCTTCCAAAGAAGCTCCGGATGTAATTTTTACCGGAATAATTATGCCGCGCATGGATGGTTTTACCATGATGGAGGCGCTCAAAAAAACCGTGATGACGGCAAGCATTCCGGTGGTAATTTCTTCGCACATGGGCCGAGAAGAAGATCAGCAAAAGGCCAACGCTCTGGGTGCGAAAGATTTCATAGTCCGTGACATAACGCGTCCGATTGAAACTGTGGAAAGAATCAGGGCTTTGTTTATCCAAGAAGGAGGAGAATATAAACTTGAGTTTAGTGCTGACAGAATGGATGCTCCGAAACTTGCAAAAGACTTGAGTTTTAATCCGACTTTCAACTGTCTGGATTGCGGAACAACCATTTCTCTTAATCTGAAATTGATAAATAAAAAGGATCGTATTTTTGAAGCAAAATTTGTTTGTCCTAAATGCGGATGGGAAGCTAAATGATGTATATAGTGTTTGGTATATAGTGTTTTGTATAAAATTTCACAGGGCATTGGAATTTGCTATTTTCCGTTTTTTATTTTTTGAACCGTATATACAAGATGCTAGGTACCGTTACAAATTTATGCCTCGATGGATTTTGTCTGAAAAGGAAGAAATTGCGAAAATGCCAAACTTGAAGCTGCATCCTTTGTTAGTGCAGCTTTTGTTTTCCCGTGGAATTAAAACAAAAGAAGAAATCGAAAAATTCGTTTTCCCTGACTATGACAGAGACTTCCATGATCCTTTTTTGTTCTCTGACATGGAAAAAGTTGTCAAAAGAATAGAAAAAGCCCGGGAAAAAAAAGAAAAAGTGGCCATTTTCGGTGATTATGATGCCGATGGAATCACCGCTTCCGTAATCATCAAGGAAACTTTGGATCTTTTAGGAATCGAATCTTTCACCTATATTCCCGACAAGATGAATGAAGGCTATGGCATGAATGTCGCGGCAGTGGAAAAATTTGAAAAAGAAAATGTTTCGCTGATAATCACGGTTGATTGCGGAATCACGAACATTGCCGAGGTGGAAAGAGCCAATTCTCTCGGGATAGATGTCATAATAACAGATCATCATCATATGCCGGAAAAAATTCCCGAGGCTTTTGCTGTGGTTGATCCGCACGATCCCAGATCAGAATATCCTTTCAGAGATCTTGCCGGAGTTGGAGTTGCGTTTAAAGTCGTGCAGGCCGTGTTTCAGAGGTTGCTGGAAGATAAGATTCAGCAAACCAAATGGATGCTTGATCTTGTGGCCATAGGCACAATTGCCGATTGCGTGCCGCTGGTCGGGGAAAACAGATTGTTTGCCAAATATGGTCTTATTGTTCTTTCGAAAACAAAACGCGTGGGCCTTAAAGAATTGTTTTCTGTGGGAAGAATCAATATTAACGAAAAGAATTTGCCCGACACTAGAAAAATTTCTTTCTATATTGCTCCCAGAATCAATGCTGCCGGAAGAATCAAGCATGCCAATCTTGCCTATGATCTTATTTTTGAAAAAGACGTCGCGAAAGCGCGAACCTCGGCGCTTGAAATCGAGGCGCAAAATTCGGAAAGACAAAAAGTAACCGAGAAAGTTGTGGAAGAAGTTTCCATTCTCGCTCGCAGCGCTTTTAAAGACAAGAAATTTATTTTTGCCGCAAGCGAACATTTTCCCATAGGTGTTTTGGGGCTTGCTGCAGGAAAAATAGCTCAGCAATTTTTAAGGCCGGTTGCTATTTTTCGCAAAGATGAAGATGCAAGTACCGGCTCTTTTCGCAGCATCCCGCAGATAAATATCATTGAAACGATCGGTAAATTTGGCGGCATGCTCATGAAATTCGGCGGACATTCTCAGGCTGCCGGTGCGACCATCAAAAATGAGAATTTTGTCAAATTCTGTGAAAAAATGAGCGAAGAAATTGAAAAGAAGCTCAAGGATTGTGATTTTTCCGAAGAAATTTTGGTTGACGCGAAAATTGATGCGAAAGATGTGGATTTTGCCCTGGTTGATGATATTGAGAAATTGAAACCTTTCGGCGAAGGCAACAGGGAGCCGGTTTTTATGATAAAAAATTTGACAGTGCGCGAAACAAGAATCGTAGGCAACGGAAACAAGCACATAAAGCTTTTCCTGGCTTGCGAGAATGAACCAAAAATATTTGAAGCGATCAGTTTTAACGGTTATGAAAAATTTTCGCACATAAATGTCGGGGATAAAATTGATATTTTGTGCAATTTGCAAAAAGATGAATGGAATGGAAATATAAAGATACAATTTACTCTGATTGATGCGAGAGTTAGTCAGAGTAAGAATTTTTAATTTTGAATTTAAAATGTTAAAAAATTAAAAATTAAAATGCGTATTGCTTTTGTACATGATTATTTGGTGCAATATGGAGGAGCCGAAAGAGTGCTTGAATGCCTTTCGGAAATTTATCCGTACGCGCCCATCTATACGATTCTCTATAACCGCGAAGCGATGCACGGCGTTTTTGAAAGCAAGCGTGTTCGCACTTCCTTTCTTCAGCGTTTTCCGTTCGCGAAAAAATGGCACCGCGTCTTTCCGCTTTTCATGCCGCTAGCAGTTGAACAGTTTGATTTTTCAAAATATGACATAGTGGTTTCAGATTCCGCAAGCTATGCCAAAGGCGTAATAACAAATCCCGCAACATTGCACATATGCTACATGCACACGCCGATGCGCTATGCTTGGGACGATTGTCAAAAATATACGCGCGATTTCTATTTTCCGCGTTTTATCAAAAAACTGATTCCTTTTGCCATGAATTATTTGCGGCTTTGGGATAAAATCAGCGCCGACAGAGTTGATATTTTCATAGCAAACTCAAATTTTGTTGCGCGGCGCATCAAAAAATACTATCACAAGGATGCCATGGTTGTGCATCCTCCCGTTGACACGAAAAAATTCTTGATTCGCAAGGGAGCGGAGAAAAAAGATTATTTTCTGATGGTCGGAAGGCTTCTTGCGTACAAGCGTAATGATATTGCGATCGAAGCGTTCAATAAGCTGGGGCTGCCTTTGAAAATAATCGGAAGAGGCCCGGAGCTCAAACGTCTTGAAAAAATTGCCGGGCCAAACATCGAGTTTCTTGGAAGAGTAAGTGACGAGGATCTTGGGAAATATTATTCCGAATGTCAGGCACTGATTTTTCCGCAGGAGGAAGATTTCGGAATTGTTGCCATTGAAGCTCTTGCCAGCGGAAAGCCGCTCATAGCTTTTCGCGGAGGAGATATTCCCGAGCATATGGAGGATGAAAAAATGGGAATATTTTTCGACGAGCAGGCACCCAAAGCGATCATGGAAGCGGTCGAAAAATTCAAAAAAATGTCATTTGACGCCGATTATATCAGATCTAGGGTGCTAAAATTTGATCGTGAAATTTTCAAAAAAAAGATGAAGGAAATTATTGAAAGGGAATTGGAAAAGCACAAGCAAACCTCGGCAAGTGAGAAATAAAAAAAATCGCGCAGTTTCGATTTGTTTATCGGACTGCGCGATTTCATTTGTGGCTCATGCCTTATGTTACTTAGGAGGCTGAGAGGTGAAAGGTGAAGAGTCAAGATCGGCCATGGTGTTTTCTTTGTAAACAAAATTCTTGACTCTCTTTCTGCTGTTGAAATGCACCCACAGGATGTCCAGGTATACCGAGTTGTCTCCCGAATAGATGCCCCAGCTGCTAAAAGCCGCGAATTTGTTCATGGCGTTCTGGGATGCATTGGGTTTTCTGTATTCCCATGTCTCCGATCCGTCGGCCTGCCAGGACTTCCTTGTCGGCTCGCCGATTTTTGCAAGCACTGCTTGCTGAGAGTCTCCTTTTTTCAAGGCGGAGATGTGGGTTGTATCCCAGTCGCAATTCTTACATGTGCCCGCGCAAGAAGTCATCATTGCTGCTGCGAGAAAAGCCGTGATAGCAACCAACAAAATCTTTTTCATGAAAAACCTCCTGTTCTTTGGATTTTTTAGGCTTTGTTAAGCCTTTTTTACTTTATCAATGAACAAGCCATCTTTTAATTATACTCCAAAACGCCCATAAAGTCAATAGGTATTGATTTTGACGATTCTGAAGCTAATAAAAAATATCCCATGCTGGAATGAAACTTTTTCCAGCATGGGTGCCTAATGAGGCTGAAACATTGTGGTGATTGGATTATACCGAAAAGGGACATCAATGTCAATTTAAAATGATGTACCAAGCAAAAAAATGCCATGGATGCCGCCGTTGCGTCGGCACCCATGGCGAATTATAGGAGAAGTCGCTACGGACCCTAATTCCATTATACTTCCAAAGCGCGGCAAAATACAAATTATATTGATATATCAAAATTAACCGCGGGAACAATATCCGCGTGTTTTTCTGGGCATGAGGAGCGGGGGAGGACCGATAGCAGCCCACATTTTCTTCGCGGGGTCAATATACAACAAATCGCAAAACTGTTATATGATGAAATAACATAAACAATTGACAAAAATGGCAAGAATCGGAATCGACATCAGATGTTTTGTTGCCGGGAAACGGACAGGAGTCGAGGAATACACACTGAACGTCCTCGAAAATCTTTTCGAATTGGACAAAAAAAATGAATACATCATCTTCATCAATTCATACAAAGAACCAAAATTTGATCTTGGAGTTTTTCGCAAATATAAAAATGTTTCGGTGCGGCAATTTCACATTCCGAACAAACTGCTGAATTTTTGTTTCTGGTACTTGGGCTGGCCGCATGTCGACAAAATGATCGGGGGCGTTGACATCTTTTTCATGCCAAGCATTGCATTTATCGCGCTTTCCCGAAAAGTAAAATTGGTTTTGAATGTCCATGATCTTTCGTTTGAATTAATGCCGGAAACTTTTTCATTAAAAAGAAGGCTTTGGCATCATATTTTAAATCCGCGCAGGCTGTGCCTGAGAGCTGACAAAATAACGTCCGTGTCGGAATCCACGCTTGAGGACATTGTTCGAATCTACGGGATAGATAGGGAGAAAATTGTGAGAATATACAACGGAATATCGGAAAATTTTGAAGCTTTTGATAGGAACAATCCGAAACTTATTGAAATAAAAGACAAATATCATCTGCCTTTTAATTTTATTCTGTTTCTCGGAACGGTCGAACCCAGAAAGAACATAAGAGCTGTCGTGAAGGCTTTTGATCGCCTCAAAAGTCTCGGAAATCCTCAGTTCGACAAATACAAGCTGGTGGTCGCCGGCGGCAAGGGTTGGAAAACAGAAAGCATATTTTCTGAAATGCGGAAGGCTCGTTTCACTAAAGACATAATCTATACAAGTTGCGTCACGCAGGAAGACAAGGCGGCGGTTTATACTCTTTCTTCGCTTTTTGTATATACTTCCTTTTTTGAAGGGTTTGGACTTCCGCTTCTTGAGGCGATGCGTTGCGGAGTGCCAGTGATCACATCAAACGCTTCGTCAATTCCCGAGGTCGTGGGAAACGGAGCAATCATGGTCGATCCCGACAGGCCGGATGAAATTTTTGCCGCGATGAAGGAAATTTTGCTGGACAAAGATCTCCGCATTCGGATCGGCGAAAACGGACTCAAACAATCAATAAGATTTAATTGGAAAACTTCAGCCAGAGAATTGTTTGAAATGTTTGAGGGCATCTCCAAGTCTTGCAATTAATGTTTCGACTGCATATATATTTCCATGTTTTGGATAAGTTTTTGTTCTTGGAAGTGCGAAATGGCGGTTTTGTATTTGTTTGCTTTTTTTGTGGATGAAAAAATGGTAGAATTGCATAAAAGTCGAAAACCTACAAAGTCTTTAAAGAATTTATCTAAAAACTATGCTGATTGGTATCGATGCGCGGTTCTACGGTTCGATAGGAAAGGGCCTGGGCCGCTATACGCAAAAATTGGTTGAATATCTCGAGAAAGTCGATGAAAAAAACCAATATATCGTCTTTCTTCGCAAGGAAAATTTTGAAGAATACCAACCTAAAAACAAAAATTTTCGCAAAGAACTTGCGGATTACCGATGGTATTCGTTTGCCGAGCAAATTTTCTTTCCGTTCAAACTCAGAAAATACAAATTCGATCTCGTGCATTTTCCGCATTTCAATGTTCCACTTTTATATCGCAAGAAATTCGTTTTGACAATTCATGATTTGATTCTGATTCATTTTCCCACAGTTCGTGCCACAACATTAAGTCCGATTTTTTATTGGATGAAGTTTTTTGCATACAAATGCGTTATCAAATCGGCAATAAAAAGAAGTCAAAAAATATTCGCCGTGTCAAAATTCACAAAAAAAGACATTCTTGAAACCTACAAAAAAATTCCCGAGGAAAAAATATGTGTCACATATGAAGCTTGCGAAAAAAATTCTGCTTTGGAAAACAAAAATGCTGACAATGTCCTTAAAAAATATGGTATAATGAAACCATATATCATATATATCGGAAACGTTTATCCTCACAAAAATCCCAAACGTCTTGTTTTGGCGTTTAAAAAACTGAGAGAAAAAAGAAAAGACATTTCCTTGGTTTTTGTCGGCGGAGAAGACTATTTTTATTCGCGCCTTAGAGATTATGTCCGCGAAAACGAGGTTGAAAATATAGTATTTGCAGGATTTGTTCCCGACAATGATCTTGATTTTCTGATGTCCGGTTCGGAAGCTTATATTCGCCCGTCACTCTACGAAGGTTTCGAGCTTCCGCCACTCGAAGCCATGTCTAAGGGTATTCCGGTTCTTTCATCCAATCATTCATGCGCATTGGAGATTCTTGGCGGCAGCGCTCTTTATTTTGACGGCAAGAACGTTGATGATATTGCGGATTCTGTTTGGAAAATTCTGACGGATGAAAAACTCAGGGAGAATTTGATTCAAAAGGGTTACGATCAGATTAAAAAATATAGCTGGGAGGGAATGGCGAAAAAAACGCTTGAGGTCTACAATAGTCTGAAAAAAGATGCGAAAAAATAATGTGATTCCTCAAATGTTCGACATAAGACCCGTTGATGAGACGGGCAATTTGGATTGGAAAAAGATACGTTTGATTGGAAATCCCGTGCGGGTTGCGACAACAAAAAACCAGACATTTGCGCAAAGCGAAGAAGAAAGGATGAAGCGGATAGAGATGGAGAGGAGAAAAAAAGAAATCGAAAACTGCAAAAAGGCGGAGAGACTGCGCGCTTTGCAAGAGAAAAGAGATAGATTTATTATGACTGAACAGATAAGACGAAGAGAAGAGGACGAGGCTTTTATTCGTGAAGAAAAGTTGCGATCGGAATTGAAACTCAAGGAAATTTTAGAATGCAACAAGCAAAAGCAAAAAGCCCATGAAGAAGCTGTCGGAGCCGGAGGAATCGCGCGCGAAGATGCGTGGATTGAACAAGAAACAAGCGAAAAATCAGATGTTGAAAATATTAAAAATTATTGGCAAAAAAATTTCGCACAGAAATGTCGTGAAAAATCTGATTATGGCGGAACTATGGAGTTTTCATTAATGGACCTTATTTTGTCTCATAGGTTTACTTTCGGGTGCCGGCTTTTTGCTAAACCTGTTCAATTATTTGTTTTTACGGCGCTTTTGGTATCGCTTGGAATTGGAGGAGTATCCTATGCGAGCAAGGGTTTGGATGCGAAAGGCAAGGTTTTAGGCGTCAGTCAAAGCGGTTTCGAAAACCTGGCTTCCGCCATAAACGATTTGTCCAATCGTAATTTCGAAAACTCTTCAAAAAGATTTGCTGAAGCTCATGAAAAATTTTCAAATGGATCGGAAATTCTGGAAGGTATCGGGGGGTCCATACTGGATGTTGCACGCTTTGTTCCTTATGCAACAAAAGTATCTTCCGGAAGAAACGCGGTGGAAGCCGGAAAACACCTTTCTTTAGCGGGAGGATATATGAATGAGGTTGCCCATACATTTTCCGAAATAGAGAATTTGGTCGGGAAGTTCGGTGATGACGGTTTTTCTTTTCTTGATATTTTGAAAATGACCGAAAAGAACATAAGTTTAGCCAAAGCCGAACTTGATGCGGCACAGAATAATATAGACAAGATTGTCATAACGGATCTTCCCGAAGATAAAAGGGATGAATTTTTTCTTCTCAAGGAAAACATGCCGGATATAAGAAAAAGTCTTGATTTCTTTCTTGCCAACAGTCACATTCTTACCGATCTTCTCGGAGGCAACGGCCCTAGAAAGTATTTGTTTTTATTTCAAAATAATTCCGAAATGAGAGCCACGGGAGGATTTATAGGAAGTTACGGGTTGCTTGATATTTCAAATGGACGCGTAAAAAACTTTTTTATAGACGGAATATACAATCCCGACGGACAACTGAAAGAAAAAATAGTTCCTCCCCAGCCGATTCAAAAAATCAGCGCGGCCTGGAGTCTTCATGACAGCAATTGGTTTGCCGATTTTCCGATGTCGGCAAAAAAGGCGATTACTTTCTATGAAAAAACCGGCGGTCCTACCGTTGATGGAGTTGTGACTTTTACTCCCGCATTGATAAAAAAAATGCTGGCAATTACCGGACCTATTGAAATGCCGGAATATGAAGTGACGTTGGATGAAAATAATTTCACGGAAGTTACACAATATGAAGTGGAAGTTGATTATGACAAGGAAGAAAATGAGCCGAAAAAAATTCTCGCGGATTTGGCTCCGATTTTACTGCAAAAACTATTGGACAAGAAAGATATTGAAAGTATTTCTAAAATAGTTCAGGTGCTTTTGCTGGGTCTTGATGAAAAACACATACTTATTTATTCATCCAATCCGGAACTTCAAAGAATAGTGTCGCAGCAAGGGTGGTCCGGAGAAATATTACCTTCCAGTTGTGATTATTTGAGTGTTATAAACACCAACATAAACGGATTCAAAACTGATGCGGTTGTCGAAGAAAAAATTGAACATGGCGCTGAAATACAGGAAGATGGTTCGATTGTAGATACAGTCACAATCACCCGCAGGCATACCGGAGGAAATTCAGAGTATGAATGGTTCAACAAGGTTAATGCTGATTATATGCGAGTATATGTTCCGGAAGGTGCAAAATTACTGGAAGCCAGCGGACATACGCGCGAAGCTCACAAACAACCTCTTGACTATGATGCGCTTAATTTCAAGCGGGACGCCGATGTTGAAAGAGAGGAGCGGGATATGATTATTGATCCCGAATCGGGAACTCGTATATATAATGAAGCTGGAAAAACTGTATTTGCTAACTGGGTATATATAAGTCCGCAAGAAGAGGTTTCGGTCACATATAAATATATTCTTCCAGTGCGCATGTTTCAAGTTTCAATTGACGGTTCCAATCCGGTTGATTCATATTCATTGGTCTTTCAGAAGCAATCGGGAAGTTATGGCAGTTTACTTGAATCCCGAATTCAATATCCGTCAAGCTATGAAATCAAGTGGAGCTTTCCCGAAAATATGGAAAAGGGAAGCGATGGAGTGAGGATTAATACTGATCTTTCCCTCGACAGATTTGCGGGTGTGGTGTTTGAGAAAAAACAATAATATTTCAGTATTGTCAACTGGAAAAATTTGGGTTAAGATACCGCTAGTGATTCGAAGAAATTTATGATGAAAAGGCTTGTAAAAAGCAAATTTTTGAACGAAAAGCCGACGCAATCGATTGCGGCGGCGGCTTTTATTATTTCACTTGCCGGGATTGCGAGCCGCATCCTTGGGCTTTTCAGGGATCGCATTTTGGCCGGACAATTCGGAGCGGGAGACACTCTTGACGCATATTATGCCGCCTTCCGTATTCCGGATCTCATCTATAATCTTATGATAGTAGGGGCGCTAAGTGCTGCGTTTATTCCGATATTCACGGAATATATTGCGGATAAAAAGGAGGAAGATGCCTGGAGGTTTTCTTCGGGAATGCTTAGTCTTCAGATTTTTTTTATGGGCACTGTTTCATTGATTCTTATTGCGGTAGCTCCTTGGATGATGAAGATTATAACTCCGGGCTTTTCTGGCGAAAAAATGGACCTCACTGTGCAGCTTACGCGTATAATGTTTTTGAGCCCGCTTCTTCTCGGCATAAGCGGGATATACGGAGGTATTTTGGTGTCATTTAAGAAATTTTTAATATACTCGCTCGCTCCGATTTTCTATAACGTGGGAATAATAATCGGGGTTGTTTTTTTTGTTAAATTTTGGGGTCCGGTTGGACTTGCGTGGGGAGTGGTGCTTGGAGCGCTTTTTCACATGTTGTTGCAATATCCGTCTGTAAAATTTTCCGGCTTCAGTTTTAAACCGTTGTTTTTTGATGCCCTGAAAAACACGGGAGTAAGAAAAGCGTTCAAACTGATGATTCCAAGAACAATGACCGTCGCTGTCACGCAGATCAATTTCACCATAATAACAATTTTTGCTTCCACGCTGGCGGCTGGAAGTCTTGCTGTCTTCAATTTTGCAAACAATATCCAAAGCGCTCCCATAGGGCTTTTCGGCATTTCATTTTCGATTGCGGTGTTTCCCGCGCTCAGCGCCTATGCCGCAAAAAAAGAGAAAATGGAATTCATCAAAGCTTTTTCAAGGACATTCAGACAGATTTTATTTTTTGTGATACCGCTGAGTGTTTTCATTTTTGTTTTACGCGCTCAGACAGTCCGTGTTCTTCTCGGATCCGGCAAATTCGATTGGGATGACACGATCCTGACTTTCCAGACACTCGGATTGCTTGTGGCAAGCTTATTCGCTCAGGCCGTTTTGCCGCTTCTGACCCGTGCCTTCTACGCTTTACAGGATACGAAAACTCCTTTTTATATTGCTCTTTTAAGCGAAGTTGTGAATATTGTGCTCGTGATTGCGCTGATAGGGCATTTCGGGGTTTTGGGATTGGCGATAGCTTTTTCTTTCGCTAGCATACTTAATATGGCGTTACTTCTGATATTTCTTAAAAGGAATCTTCCTGACATAGATGGTAAAATAATATTGGGCTCAACCGCGAAAATAGTGGCTGCCTCCGTAATAGGAGGAGCTGTCGCTCAGGTGGCCAAATATGTCGTAGGTTCGCGCGGGGAGCTTGATACTTTCGTGGCGGTGTTTACTCAGCTTGTTGTCGCGGGACTTGCCGGAGCGATGGCTTTTGCAATTGCCAGTTATTATTTTAAAATTAAAGAATTTTTTCAATTTACAGAATCTGTTACTAAAAAACTTTTCAAGGCCAAAAAAGTCATCCAGGAGGACACGGGAGAAGTCACCGGAATATAAACAATATAGTAGCGCAAACGCAGTGGCTTTTCAGGAAATAGATATATGAACAACATTAGAAACTTTTGTATAATTGCGCATATTGATCACGGTAAGTCGACATTGTCTGACCGTATTTTGGAATTCACGCAAACGGTTGAAAAAAGAAGGATGAAAGAGCAGATTTTGGATCAGATGGATTTGGAAAGGGAAAGGGGAATTACGATAAAATTACAGCCGGTCAGAATGGTACATTTTTTGAACGGCGAAGAATACGTTTTAAATTTAATTGATACTCCCGGGCATGTGGATTTTGGATATGAAGTTTCAAGATCTCTTGCCGCCGTCGAAGGAGCCGTCCTTTTAGTTGATGCTACCAAGGGGGTCCAGGCACAAACTCTTTCAAATTTGTATTTGGCAATCGAGCAAGGCCTTGAGATTATTCCAGTCGTGAACAAAGTAGACCTTCCGAACGCCAATGTGGAAAAAACAAAAAAAGAAATAATACATATCCTGGGATGCAAAGAGGAAGAAATCTTGGAAGCTTCCGGCAAGACCGGCCAGGGAGTGGAAAAAATACTTGAAGCGATCGTAAAAAAAATTCCGGCTCCGAGGGGCGAGGCGGGGAAGCCTTTGAGGGCGCTTATTTTTGATTCCAAATACGACACTTATAAAGGTGTCGTGGCGTATGTGCGTATCGTGGACGGTCATGTGCGAAGAGACGATGAGGTGATGATGATGGCGAATAAAAAAGAAAGTACCGTTGTTGAAGTGGGATATTTCAATCCCAGTTTTCGACCCGGCGAATCTTTAAAGTCAGGAGAGATAGGTTATATCGCCACAGGTCTCAAGAGTGTCGAACATTGCCGGGTAGGCGATACGATAACAGTGAAAAATTCCAAAACTCCCGTCGAAAGACTCCCGGGATATAAAGAGGTGCGTCCCATGGTATACGCGGGATTATATCCCATTGAGGGAGACGCATATAATCTTATGCGGGATGCTTTGGAAAAACTAAAATTGAATGATGCAGCTTTCGTTTTTGAACCGGAAAGTAACGCGGCTCTCGGCAAAGGCTTCCGCTGCGGATTTCTGGGATTGCTGCATCTTGAAATCGTAAAAGAAAGACTGGAAAGAGAGTTTAATTTTTCTCCCACAATAACCACTCCAAGCGTCGTTTATGAAATAAAAATGAGAGGAAGCAATGAAAAAAGAAAGATATATTCAGCATCGCAGATGCCGGACCCATCGACTTTGGAAGAAATCTCGGAGCCTTTTGTTAAATTAGACATACTCACCCCCTCGAAGTATCTCGGTGGAATAATGGAACTTATGAGTTCATTAAGATCTGTGTATCTGAACACGGAATATATTGATCTCGAAAGGATATTGCTCACATTTGAAGTTCCTCTTACTGATATTATCGTGAATTTTCATGATGATCTTAAAAGTGTCTCGTCGGGATATGCTTCGATGAGCTACGAGCTTATAGGTTACAGAAATTCGGACTTGGTGAAGCTCGATATACTGCTCGCCGGGGAAGCAGTTGAATCTCTTGGGAGGATCGTGCCAAAAGAGAATGCCTACGCCGAAGGAAAAAGAATTGTTGAGAAACTCAAAGATGCCATTCCGAGGCAGAGCTTTGCTATTCCTATTCAGGCGGCGATCGGCGGAAAAATTATCGCGCGCGAAACGATCAAACCTTTCAGAAAAGATGTTATCGCAAAATTATATGGAGGGGATGTCACGAGGAAAAATAAGCTGCTGAACAAACAAAAGAAAGGAAAAAAGAAAATGAAGAATATCGGCAAGGTGCAGGTTCCGTCAGAAGCGTATCTTGCGGTGCTGAAACGGTAAAAATACGAAAGAAACTCCGATTCGTAATGGTGTTTGTGAGGCTGTTTTAACAGTTTTTATGCGCTAGTGCGCAGAAACAGCGCAGAAGAATTATTGAAGAAAACGAAAGAATATTTTCGGCTTATGACTTGTTGGAAAGGATTAAATTTGTTAAAATGTTCCTATGAATTACAAAAAAAGAAAAAAAGGTGCATACATTGTGTGGATAATAATTTCTATATTGGCCGTCATTTCGATGATAGGGTTTCTGTTTGCTCCTCTTATGAGCATGCAATAAGGAATAGCAATGTTTTCAAAAAAACTTGCGGAAGCTTCAAGTGTACGATTATCTGAAATCCATAGCATGTGTTGTCGCCAATTGGAGTTGCCCAAGTTCTCTTCAGACGATGAAAACAAAATATTCATTAATGGTGATTCTTTTTGCAATCGGGATAATTCTGGCAGTCGTGATATCGTCAAGCGCCATAAGACAGGCATATAGAAGCAAAAAGATTGAAAGCGAAGTAAATGCGCTTCAGGAAGAGGCGCGCAGGATTCAAAGCGAGAATGAAAGAATTTCCCAGCGGATCAGCTACTACAGTACTCCTCATTTTATAGAAAAAGTTTCCAAGGATAAGATAAGTCTTCAAAAACCTGATGAGAACGTTATTATTGTAAGCCAAAGGCAAATTGCAGAAAGTGAGGATGCAAGCGAGAAAAAAGAAGAAAATCTGCCAGCTGAACAGCCGAATTTGCCGAATTACATAAAATGGTGGAGATTATTTTTTTAGAAAATAAATATGTCTGACTCTGACAATGAGAAGAAAATAAAATTGTCCACTCTTGTTTATGCGATGCTGACCGTATTGTTTGTTATTATTGCGATTATAAGTACGCTTGCCTATGGAACAAATACTGAAATTGGTAAAAGGATATATTTGAAAATATCAAAAATCGTGCCAATACCGGCTGCTGTTATAGGCTGGAATGATTTCGTTCTGCTGAGTGACGTGCGCAGCAATCTCGCATCTGTTGAAAAATTCTATAAAGTCAACGATTTTTCGCAGGAAGGATTAAGGGTGGATTTTTCGACTGAAAGCGGTAAAAAGCGACTGAAAATAAAAGAAAGAGAAATTCTGGAAAAGCTTATTGAAGATAAAGTGATAAAAATTTTGGCACAAAAAAGAGGCATATCGATTTCCGAAAAAGATATTGATAAAATGGTTGAGAACAAGCTTGAAGAATTGGGAACGGCAAGCGATTTAGAGAAAGATCTTGCAAACACGTATGGATGGAACATGGAAGATTTCAAAAAAAACGTGGTGATTCCAACGGCCTATAAAGACGCTTTAATGCAATACGTGTTGCTCGGCGAACTCGACAATTCTAGCGCAAAAGAAAAAGCGAACGAAGCGCGTAAGGAACTGGAAAGCGGAAAAGATTTTGCGGAGGTTGTTGACAAGTTTTCAGAGGGAGATTCAAAGAAAAAAGGCGGTGAGTTGGGATGGGTAAAAAAAGAACAGATGATTCAGGAGCTTCAGGAAGCGTTGTTTGACGAAGAAAGATATGGCAATAACGAGGTGATTGAAAGTTCGATAGGATTTCATATTGTCAGAATTGAGGAAAAAAAGAAGGAAGGAGAGGAAAGCGTACTAAGGTTAAAGCAGATATTTGTTGCGAAAAAAACATTTGCTGATTGGCTGAAGGATTCGAAAAAATCGATCAGCATATTAATCCCCTTAAAAGATTTCAGGTGGAACTCGGATAGGGCAGTTGTTGAGTTTAGAAGTGAAAAGATGCAAAAATTTGAAGCAGAAGAAAGATTGAAAGCACAAGGAGATGCGTCGATAATGTTTTAAACATTAAACCCAAATTCATTAATCAAGTAAATAATCAAAATGTCATGTATCAATTGATCGACATTTTGTTTTTGAAACATAATTAATAATTAAATAAAAAATTATGCCAAAACCAGTAGTAAACAAAGAATTGTGTATCGGATGCGGAACTTGTGAATCTTTGTGTCCGAATGTGTTTCAAATCAAAGACGGTAAATCGGAGGTTATAAGTGAAGAATGCGGTGATTGCAATTGCCAAGAAGTGGCAGAAAGTTGTCCTGTCAATGCGATTTCCGTGCAATAATGCATTTATTTGTTTTGTATAAATTTAAAGGTAGTGTTCTGAAGGCTACGCAAGAGAAGCTTTTTTGCGGCGCCTCAACATGATGAATATTATGCAACTAAATAATGAAAAAGATTTTGTCAAAAATCTGAGCAATAGCGGCAAAGATAATTTGCCGTCCAAAACGGAAGAAACAAAGAAAAAGAAAAAAAATGAAAAAGGGCGGGGGTATTTTTTAAACAACACTGTCATCACCGTCATCATTTTAATGTCTATTGCTATTTCTTCACTATTTGGTGCTGTTTTTGGCTTTATGTCTGGGGGAATGGCAAGCGCTTTTTCTGCGAAGTTTGGAGCCAAATTGAGTAAATACATCCCGATTATGGAATCGGAAAACGTTGATAAAAAAATCAACAAACAACAGATTATTATCGAAGATTCTGAAATTATAGAAGTGGTTGAAAAATCTTCTCCCGCAGTTGTCAGCATAAACATATCAAAAAACATTCCGAGTTACAGAAATTATTTCAATAATCCTGAGGATTTGTTTTACCAATTCTTTGGATATGACGTGCAAACACCAGGCGACGGAGATGAGGAGCAAAAAGTTGGAGGCGGAAGCGGCTTTTTCATAAGTTCCGACGGAATGATTTTGACAAACAGGCATGTTGTTGAAGATCAAAATGCCAATTATACTGTGGTCACGAACGACGGCAAGCAATATAAAGCCACAGTTCTGGCGCGCGATCCTGTAAGGGATGCTGCTGTCATAAAAATAGAAGGCACTGGTTTCCCGACGCTTCCTTTGGGTGATTCCGACTCGCTGAAGATAGGTCAAACAACCATAGCCATAGGCAATTCATTGGGAGAATTTGCGAATTCCGTTAGTCGCGGGATCGTTTCAGGACTTAAGAGGAACCTGAGCGCCGGATCTGGTTTCGGAACTTCGGAACGTCTTACTGATATAATCCAAACGGATGCCGCAATTAATCCTGGAAATTCAGGAGGACCTCTTTTGGATATCGAGGGGAAAGTTATCGGAGTCAATGTGGCAATAGCCCAGGGCGCGCAAAATGTAGGCTTTGCTTTGCCGATCAATCAGGCAAAAAGGGTGATAGAACAGGCGAAAAGCGGGAAAAAAATAGCCATTCCGTTTCTGGGAGTAAGATATGTTATCGTAAATTCGTCCGTGCAAAAAGAAGCGCAGCTGCCTTTTGACTACGGAGCGCTTGTTTTGAGGGGAAATAAATTAACAGAGCTGGCCGTTGTTCCGGGTTCTCCGGCCGATAAAGCTGGTATTGTTGAAAATGACATAATCCTGGAAGTCGAAGGTGAAAAACTTGATCAGGACAACCAGCTTGGCGATATTATCTCCAGATATAATGTGGGAGACGAGATAACCTTGAAGGTTTGGCACAAAGGAGAAATCAAGACTGTGAAAGTGACATTGCAGGAATTAAAGAATTGACATCAGTTGCGCATAACTCTTGTATGTGTCGTGTAATCTCGCACTCTTGACGTAGTGCGGCTCAGAGCTTATCTTAAAATGCATACCGTGTTTGTGAGCGCTTTGTGTTTAAATTATGGATATTAACCGATTTACAACCAAAAGTCAGGAAGCATTAAGAAAATCCCAAGAACTTGCACTTTCTTTGAATCAACAGCAGGTGGATGTTTTTCACTTGTTGTTTTCCCTCATCAACCAGGACGGTTCCATCGTTCCTGTTATCATACGAAAGATAGGGGTAAACATGGAGAAACTAAAAAATGAATCTATCAAAGAGGCGCAAAAGTATCCGAAATCTGTCGTGGGCTCTTTGGGTCAAATTTTCGTGACTCCGTCGTTGGTACAGGTGCTCGAGCAGGCAGAAAAAGAAATGTCTGCTGTTGGAGACGATTTTGTTTCGACGGAACATCTTCTGCTGGCCATGCTTTCGATAAATACTGCGGCCAAAAAAATGTTCGAAATAAATGGCGTTAATTATGATATAGTTCTACAGATACTTTCGGAACTTCGCGGATCGCAACGGGTTGATTCTCCTGAACCGGAGGGAAAATTTCAGGTAATAGAAAGATATACTATCAATCTTACGAATTTGGCTCGCCAGGACAAGCTGGATCCGGTAATAGGCCGCGATGAGGAAATAAGAAGAGTTATGCAGGTTCTGAGCAGACGCACAAAAAATAATCCGGTGCTGATCGGAGAAGCCGGAACTGGCAAGACTGCAATTGTGGAAGGGCTTGCTCAAAGAATTGTTTCGGGAGATGTTCCTGAAACGCTGAAGGATAAAGAACTTATTTCACTGGATCTTGGATCTTTGCTGGCAGGCGCGAAATTTCGCGGAGAGTTTGAGGACAGGCTGAAAGCGATAATAAAAGAAACGGAACATGCATCTGGAAAATACATATTATTTATAGATGAACTTCATACTTTGGTCGGCGCCGGTGCCACTGAGGGATCTCTTGACGCTTCCAATATGCTGAAACCGGCTCTTGCAAGGGGAAAATTGAGAACAATTGGGGCCACGACTACCAGGGAGTACCAAAAGCACATCGAGAAAGACGCAGCGCTTGAAAGACGTTTTCAGCCGGTTTTAATCAGTGAACCTTCTGTTCAGGACACTATTGCAATTTTACGCGGGATTAAAGAGCGCTATGAATTGCATCACGGAGTAAAAATAACCGATGATGCTCTTCAGGCCGCAGTAAAACTTTCTTCAAGATATATCACTGACAGATTCTTGCCGGATAAGGCGGTTGATCTTATTGACGAGGCTGCGTCGGCGCTTCGGATACAGATAGACTCGATGCCTATAGAGATAGATCAGATGCAGCGTAAAATTCATCAGCTTGAAATTGAAAAGAAAGCTATCAGCAAAGACAAATCGAAAAATATGCGCAAAAAAATTGCGCAAATCAATAAACAACTTGCCGAGCTCAAGGAAAAATCGAACAGTTTGACGTTGCAATGGAAAACTGAAAGGGATCTTATTGCGGCAAGTCGCAAACATAAGAAAGAGATAGATAAACTGAAATCAGAAGCGGAACAGGCGGACCGCAGGGGAGAGCTTGATAAGGTTGCGGAAATACGCTATGGGAAAATTCCGATACTTGAGAAAAAAATCGCAGAAGAAGAAAAAAAGCTGACAAAAATCCAGAAAGAAAATTCAATCTTAAAAGAAGAAGTCACTGAAGAAGATATAGCAAAAGTCGTTTCGCGATGGACTGGCATTCCTGTTTCCAAAATGCTGGAAAGCGAGCAAGACAAGCTGGCGCACATGGAAAAGGAGCTAAATAAATATGTCATCGGACAAGAAGAAGCCATCACTTCGGTTTCGAACGCAATACGTCGTTCGCGAGCGGGAATTTCGGAAGAGAATCGTCCTATAGGATCGTTTATTTTTCTCGGGCCCACGGGCGTGGGAAAAACGGAACTGGCCAAAACTTTGGCGAATTTTCTCTTTAACGATCCGAAGTCGCTTATTCGCCTGGACATGAGCGAATATATGGAAGGACATTCGACCGCAAAAATCATCGGCTCTCCGCCTGGTTATGTCGGATATGAAGAGGGAGGCCAGCTTACGGAAATGGTTAGAAGAAGGCCGTATTGCGTAATCCTTTTTGATGAAATAGAAAAGGCTCATCCGCAGGTGTTCAATATTCTTTTGCAAGTCTTGGATGACGGAAGACTTACTGATGCCAAGGGACGTGTAGTAAATTTTAAGAATACTGTTATAATAATGACATCCAACGTGGGGTCCGATATTATAAACAAAATGCGGACATTCGGATTTCAGGGAGAGCGCAGGGAAGACACGGTAAGTGAAAGCGAGATGCGAAGCAGAGTTTTGTCGAGTCTGCGCGAGCAATTTAAGCCGGAATTTCTGAATAGAATTGATGATACCATAATCTTTCACCCCCTTACCAAAAACATATTGAGAAAGATTGTTGATATTCAAATTAATTCAGTTCAAAAACGCCTTTCGGAAAGAAACATCAAGCTTCGGATTTCGAATGATGTGAAATCCTATCTGGCGGAAAGAGGCTACGATCCAACCTATGGAGCAAGGCCGCTCAAAAGGATGGTGCAAAATGAAATTTCAGACAAGCTTGCCCTGGAAATACTTGAGAAAAAAATCACGGATGGAGATATCATGAATGTTCGTCTGGATCACGGAAGAATTGCATTTGAAAAAGCGCCCAAAATAATTCGAGGTCATATTTAATTTTTCATTAAGATAAATGTTTTTTCACATCCCGGTATTTTTTTATACCTTGGTATTTATTTTGATTATTGAGCTTTCAGCAACCGATTTGGTAGGTGGGTCATTTTCATTTTTTTTCTCAAGAGGAATTTCGGTTAAAATATTCATAGTTTCTTTGCTTTTTTTCTATTTTTTTAATGTCGCGCGTAAAATTTCACGAAAGGCGTCCATGGCAATCATACCGATTTTGTTTGTTATCGCGGTAATGGGACTTTCATATTTCGTGCAGCCCGCAAAACAGCAGCAGCTCCTCATAGCTCTTAGCGCGTTCGCATATTATTTTATCCATCTTGCGCTTTACAGATTACATATCTACGAAAAAGACAAAACGGCTCATAGCATCATTGCGTCCGGCGGCATGGCGACCATTTTTTTGATATACTGCACCATGTTTGCCATATACCTTAATTACAACATTCCACTGTATATTCTGATGATTATCATGATGCTGATTACCACTCTGGTCAGCTATCAGTACTTTTCCTTAATCAGGGAGGAAAAGAAGCGAGTATTTAATTTCAGCCTTGTTCTCGGTCTTATAATGGCTGAGATATCTTGGGCTCTTAACTTTTGGCCCTTCGGATACTTGACAACTGGCGTGATTGCTTTTATTTTTTATTATATGTTTTGGGATTTGGTTCAATGCCATTTTGCGGGAGAATTGTCAAAAAGGCGCGTGATTGCCAACATGATTTTCTTGGGTTTCATTGTCGGTTTGATATTGTCAACATCCCGTTGGTTGCCCGTGGTTTAATTAATTACAACGTAATAACACAGTACTCATGAATGAGAACGCAAAAAATATAACTAGGCGTATTGCCAGAGGAATTTTTATTTTTTTTCTGATTTTTATAATTGGCGGACTTGGCGGTGTCTATTTTGATCAAAAAGTGCTGCCCATGATCAGAACAAGCAAGCATCTTTCGCGCATAAATTTTTTGAAGCGAAGCGCGGAAAATGTCACAGTAATAAACAAGACAGAGCAGGTTATCATCCAGGAGGACGATTCCGTGAACGAAATAGCCTCACAAGCTTCCAATACGGTCGTCAACATAATTTCAATTTCTTCGCAGAATTCTCCGGCAAGCGAGCAGGGAGTGCGTGAACAGAGCGGAACTGGCATGATAGCCACAAGCGACGGTTTGATTACCACTTACAGGACCGCGATAATTGAAGACGGCGCTATATATAAGGTATTTTTATTCAATGGAAACAGCTATGATGCAAAACTTCTGGGAGTTGATGAGTTTTCCAATCTGGCATTTTTAAAGATTGACACGCCCAATTTGATGGCCATACCTTTTGGCGATTCTTCCGACGCGCGTCCCGGAAAAAAGCTTGTGGCAATTGGAAATTCATTTGGTGAATATCAGAACAGATATGCTTCAGGTCTTCTTAGCAGCATAGACAAAACTTTCAATTTGGCGGGAAAATCGGTTTCCTCTACTGAAAAATTGGAAAGTGTTTTTGAGGATGATTTCAGCGACAGAAGAGAATATATCGGAGGTCCTGTCATAGGGCATAGCGGAGATCTGGTGGGAATAGTAGGAATGACCGTAATTGATGGCAAAGAGAAATATTTTTTGATTCCGTCAAACGTTGTTAAAAATACTGTTGACTTTGTGCTGAAAAATGGTTTTGAAGCAAGACCCTTTTTCGGAGCTTATTATAAAACCATTACGAAAGAGTTTTCCATGACGCACGGGCTTAATCGCGATCGCGGAGCGCTTATCTATTCTCCGTCAGGCAAACAGTCCCTAGCTTTCATTTCCGGATCGCCAGCCGAGATTGCCAGACTTAAAATAAACGACATTGTCACCATGGTTAATAATCAGGGGGTGAACCTCGACAATCCGCTTTCAAACCTCATTAATCAATACAAGAAAGGAGACAAAATCGAACTCACGGTGGACAGAAACGGCGAAGAGATAAAAATTCCGGTGCAGCTGTAAACTTGCATGAAAACCGAGATTTTCAAACTCGCTGAACAGGCGAGTTTTTTTCATTTCTTTTGTAATAAGTATTGACAAACACAAGCAGCTTAAAAATATAAAAAAGGGGTAACCGTGACAAGAACTTTTGTCATAATTTTGTTTGCATGTGCTTTTAGTTTTTTGGCGTAGTCATGCGATGACGACGACAATTGTGAATTCTGCGGCCTTGATGATTGCAGCGGGGATTGCGAAAGATCGGCAGAAATATCGTATGACTCCGAATCCAACGTGTTGACAGTTTTCTTCCCGACGGATAGCGAGGGAAACTTTGTGAATTTTGTGAAATATGGCGAGCCGGCAACGCTCGTAATTGATGAGTGTGATGAGTTTCCCCAGCCGAACCTTGAAAACGATTGCGAGGGAGGATGGCCGGAAGCTGATCCGAATGTTCCGGGTCTTCCGGGACATTTCCTCGATGAGAACACTGCCATATTTTATCTGGAAAAGGACGGCGGAATCGGGCTACCTGCGCTCATCAGCGATGGAGTCATCTATAACGTCAATATTGACATGGTTGTTTCGACAGGAGGCCCGATCATAAAAAGCAAGGAGAATAGTGACGGCCTGCTCTACTGGGAAACTGCCCAAATTGATGGAAATATCAATCATGAATTTTTTTGTGACAAGGAAGATCACTGAAATTGTGACGGTGTGCAAAACACACCGTCTTTTAATATTGACATTTATTGAAATTTGGAGTATAATTAAGGGTTGGATCATTTACAAAAAAATAAATGGCTTTACCAAGCCAAAAGGGAGGGATAACATGAAAAAGATTGTCGAAGTTGCAGGCTTTTTGCTCTTACTGGTGTTGGTTTCATGCGGCGGCGGAAGCAGTCATGATGATGGTGGCGGAAATACGAAAGTTTTTCCCAGCGTAAACATAACGCAAGACGAGCTCGACAATGCCGTGGCAAAGCTGGAAGTTTTTTCCGACCACGGCGTGTTCTATCCAGCCATGGTGGGCGAATATATCGTCCATCTATCCGACGGTGAGCAGGAATGCTATGCCGACAAAAACGAGATCGCGGAGATTTACTGGAATGACGAGTTTGGTGGATTTCACGCGGTCGATCCTGAAAAGGGATTGAAGCTCGAATGGGACCCGGAAAATCCGGTGCTTGAAATTCCGGGAGAGATCGCATCATCGGGAGCCACCATCAGTTTTGTGCTGAATGACGGCAGGGAGCTTTCCATCATAACCGATGAGAAGTGGCTCGTTTTCGAATGTGAAGAAGGCATGTTCGCCAAAGTTACGGAAAACGGGCTCATATGCATCGGCTATGACGATGGGATTGCTCCACCCCAGACATTACCGGAACTCACCAAGATCGAGATAAACACAGTGACCGGAACGATCCAAATCACTCCAGGTTTCCAGAACGGAAAAATTTTCTACCTGGTTGATTCAAATCCGGTGGAAACTGTATGCGATTCTGACGGAAACATTACATCCGAATATGAAGTCGCATGGAACGATGTGTATTCCTGGTATCCCACTCGCGGGATTCTTGCTGATCTTGCGTTGCCGCAAACGTTGATTTTGAATGCGGCAAATGCAGCAGGATGCGGGGAGGGCATGCCTTACCTCGTAAGGCCTGATAGGTCATATGTCTCGTTCAACACTGAAAAATGCATTGTGTTTGTTGACGGAGTGGATGTAACCGCAACTGCCATAGGCAGCGACGGACTCATTCACTATTAAAATCGAAGGCGGGTTGTGCAAATTTGCGCAATCCGCCTTTTAAAATATTTAAGGCAGGGTATTGACAAAAATTGATTTTTGTACTAATATAACCTGTTAAGTATATAAATCGGTAACAATATGCAATTTAATCAGATTTTACCTTTAATAAGGCTCAAATTGGCCGGGATCATAATGTTCGGTCTGCTTGTTGCCGCTTTTTCTTTTCTTGCGCTTGTTGTGAAAGAAAAGAATTTCAAGGTTAATACGGCATATCTTATTGTCCAAAATCAGGGATTGAATGAAGATTATTACACTCTTTCCAAGTCTGCCGAATATGTCGGGAAAGTTCTTGGCGAAGGAATTTATAGCGAGCTGTTCATCGACGAGGTTTTGAAAACAGGCAAAGTAAATCCTGAATTTTTGCCTTTCGACAAAAAAGAAAAAATGAAAGAGTGGGGCAAGAATGTTGAAGTTAGACGCAATCCGGATCTCGGAATCATGAGCATTGAAGTTTTTGATAACGGACAGGGCCAGGCTCTTGCCGTCTCAAATGCCATAAGCGAGGTATTGATTTCAAAAAACAGTCAGTTTTTGGGAGAAGGGAAAAACATAAGCATCAAAATTATTTCAGGGCCGATTCTTGAAAAGAATCCGTCCATCGAAAACATTTCCGCAACAGTAATGGGAGGCTTTGTGTTGGGGATAATGTTCAGCGCTCTTTGGATAATATCCAAGGAAGAAAGGAGAATGAGAAGAATTTTTTCCGTGAATACTGCAAAACGCGCAGAAAACGATGGCGCCGAGGAATATATGGAAAGCTTGAATTATATCAAATAAAATGCATATAATTGCAAGAAGTATTGTCAACAAAATAATCTTTCTTGAAATTAAATTATTTTGGGTGTATCGGGAATTTTTGTCAGGCAAGAATTTCCGCATAGGCTCGAAATAGGTTCGGGTCAGTAGCTTGAAAAAATACGCGTAAGCGAGAGAGGGAGGAGATATCATGAAGAGGATCATATCGATTTTGGCAACAACGGTCTTTCTGGCGGCGCTGTTTTCTGGAAGCGCCATGGCAACGGGTGAGGAATTGGTCATTTCCGAGGAACAGGCTCAGCCCGCGAAGGTTTGGGGAAGTTTTCCCGAAGCCTCAATTTGGGCGGGAGCCTGGATAAATCCGAAAATGGACACTCAGGGGTTGTGGGCTACTGCAAAGTATCTGGAGTGGTTCACAAAGTATGAAAAACCCGAAAACTTCGGCATCGGTGCTAAAGTTCGCGGAGATTATGGATGGAAATCTATGGATGGTTCTGATCCTAATTGGAGCTACTATGCTCCCGGTCCGTCTGTGGGCTATTACCGCGGACTGACTCTTCGCGATTCAATTGAAGCGGATTTTTCATTGCTATATCGCTTCGACAAAAATCGTGATGACGGATTCATGCCGGATCTTCATGCGGAGTATAATCGGATTTTGGGCTACAAAAATCGGCTGACACTCCAAGTGGATGCGGTTTACTTTGAAGACGATAGCTGGGTTGGTCCTGGTGCATATTTGCATCACAGACTGAATAAAGACTGGAAAGTAATTCCTGGTGTCGGAGCGAGTTTGAGCTGGATTGATGGAGACTATATCTCCGGATTCCAGCCGTCGCTCAAGTTCAAGTATCGCAACAAGTGGACAATCGGCGCAACAGCCAACCTGTTCACAGGAAACGGTTCGTTTTTTGGGATTGTCGCGGCGTATGAATTTACGCCCGACATAAACACATGGTACGAAACAAAGAAAGCTCGTTGAGAGCGCAAAAGGAGGTAGAAATGAAAGCACTACGTTTATTGGTCCTGTGTTTCGTCGCAATCGCGCTTTCAACAAGCGCGATGGCATACACCGAACGGCTCACGTCGCCCGCAAGGGTTGACGCTGATCTGGTGGACGTGAATGGAAAGAAGTATATTCGCTTCACCTTCACACACACAAGCGCGGCTGATACGTGGCACGATACACTTGTTTCTTTCTGTCCGGATCCGCTACGGGAAGGTTGTGATAACAACATTCCATTCAGCATAACAAAGATGGAATGCACAACCACCATGATCTGGGACATTCCGCTCGAGGTTATCGCCGGAGGTCAGAGTGCTGTGAACTGGGCCTGTGATGAGGACTGGTTCAACACAAAATGGCTATTCCTTCCGGATTGCAGAAACCTTACGGTAGGTCGGAATCTCATTTACTATAAGAGTCTTCCTGATCCGATGATTCCGAAGTCCGGCGGCATGCATCTTTTGTATGTCGGTCCGGGAGCGCCGTTTGTTCCCGCGTCTGATGATCCGAGATGGTTCAGGTGCGGAGGATATTGCGCTCCTTCTGCACCACCTATTGTGATTGCGCCTGTTGTTCCGGCGCCGGTACCTCCCGTGGTGAAGCCTGCAGAGCCTTGCAAAAAGCCGGCTTCGCCGAAGTCGATCTGCGACGAACCCTGCATACAGCAGATCAGTGAAGACACTTCGGCAACACGTGAATCAGTTGGTGTCATTGATAAGACTGAACCGGCTGATGAGCAAAAGTTGCAGCAGAAGGCCCGCAAGACTCTTGCAATTTCCAAACGTGTGGAAACAAACACCAGTACTATTATTGACCAAAACAACCAGACTAATGACAAACTGGGGACGCCCAAGGGGGAAGGTCAAACGCTTTTCTCCGAGCTGGATGACGTTAAAGGGGGTGTAACCATTATACAGAATCAAGTGGATACAAAATTCAACGAGATAAAGGCTCAGGTATCCACAAGTTTCTGGGACAAATGGTGGTTGCTTATACTAGCCATAGCAGCTGCCATTATCATATTAGCCACGTGGGGGCTTACATGCTACTCTGGTGTACGCATAAAGGATTAGCGAAACGCGGCTAATTCAAGCAGACCCCGGGTTCTCGATCGTGAGAACTCCGGGGTCTTTACTTTTTTGCAAAAATATGCTATAATAGAAGGTTAGCATGAATGAAAAGTATGATAGTTCATTTTGATATATTTTGGCTAAAATAAAGCATATTTTAAATAAAATACTTTTTGCTTGTTAATTTCCGATTGATTTTCGATTGGAAATTTATAATCGAAAATTTAAAAATGGTAGAAAATTATGGAAAAGGAAAGCGGCAGAAAAATTTCTCAAGATCTTTTGTATGCAGGCATACTTGTTGCTTTTGCGGGTCTTTTCGTTTTGGCAAATTATTTTTCAGGATTCAGTTTGCCGCTTTATGTTGCAACAATGGCGGTTGCGGCAGTTCTTGCAATTTTTCTGCCTCGCGCGGGATTCTATGCGATAATTTTTCTTACGTTTATTTTTGAAAGATTTTTCACATTGGCACCGATAATGATAGGAAGAGATGAATACAAGATTTATCCGATCGACGTGATTTTGGGCGCTGTTCTTTTTGGAATGCTTGTGCAGGTGGCGATGGGGAAAATTAAATTGCGTTTCAAGAAGATTGATTGGTTATTGGCGGCGTTTTTTCTGTTCGTGGGCATGTATTTTTTGGCAAGTATTTTTGCGGGCGGAGGAGAGTTCAGCTTGGCGTTCAGCACCGCAAAAAATTATCTTTTCTATCCGTTACTTTACTTTGTCGCATATCTCCTCATTAAACATGTAAACAATTTGAAGGATTTGGGGAAAGTTGTCATCGCGGGAGCTTTGGGAATCGTGTGGTTCATTGTTTTCGGTCTCGCCAACAGGCATGGTCTTTGGTCGGATTTTACTCCTCTTTCGACTGAAGGAGTAAGGACTCTTGCGTTTACCCATGCTTTCTATCTTTCCATGACTTTGATTTTTGCGTTGGCATATACGGCGTTGAAATCTGACAAGGTTTCAAAACTTCTTTTGATTGTGTCTCCAATTTGGATTGTCGGAATCGTGGGCTCGATGATGAGACATCTTTGGATAAGTCTTTTTGTCGCAGCGGTTTCTATGATGTTTTTGCTTTCGCGCAACAGCAGAGAAATGCTCAAAAATTATGCGGGAAAATATTTGATTTTTGCGATCTTCGCATCAGCGATGCTTTTCTATGGGGCAACTCTTTTTCCGCGTTCTGCTACGTATGAAGCGCTTGAAAATTCTTTGGGAATTGTTCAAAACCGCGTGGTTTCCGTTGCCAACACATCCGGAGATGAAAGCATCCTTTGGAGAAGCGAAATTTGGAAACAAGCAACAAAACAATATCTTGAAAATCCCGTCTTAGGCATAGGATTCGGAAAACTCATTCCGGTGGAAATCGGAAAATATCATGATTTTGTCGAGGCAAGAAACATTCATAATTCATTTCTGGCGCTTTTGGTGCAGATGGGAATTTTCGGGATAGGTCTTGTCACGACGCTGACTGCGGTGCTTGCAGTAAAAGTTGCAAAGAAAAAATATTCGGACAAAGATGTGCAGATAGCCGCTTACTCATCGCTTGGAATATTGGCGCTTCAGGTTGTGGCGTTCATGTTCCAGCCGTATCTTGAAGCGAACCTGCTTGGAATATTTTTCTGGATAAATCTGGGAATATTGAGGCGATTGCATGAATAATGAAACCTATGAGAATTTTGGAAATCAACAAATTCTATAACTCAAAAAGAGGTGCGGATAAACATTTTATTGATTTAATCGCGCTGCTTAAAGAAAACGGGCATGAGGTCGCTGAATTTTCAATGTTTCAAGAAGACAATAATTATTCGCGGTGGAATAAATATTTTCTTTCCAAGGTCGGATATGGAAGCGGATTTTCGCTGTGGGAAAAAATAAAAGGGGCGGCAAGAATGTTTTATTCTTTTGAAGCAAAAAGGAAGATAAATGCTATTCTTGATGAATTCAAGCCTGATATCGTGCATATCCACAACATCTACCATCAGATATCGCCGGCAATTCTTTTTGAAATAAAAAAACGCGGCATTCCCGTTGTGATGACCGTGCATGACTACAAACTGATTAATCCGAATCACAGCCTGTATCTTGACGGAAAGCCTTATCAAAGATGTGCAAACGGGAAATATTATCAGTGCTTTTTTGACAAATGCGTCAAGAATTCATACGCGAAAAGTTTTCTTGCGTCTTTGGAAATGTATTGGCACCGCTGGCTTGGAACTTATGGGAAAAACATTGATCTTTATATCGCGCCCAGCAAGTTTGTTAAAACCACTCTTGTGAAATGGAATATTTCTGCTGAAAAAATAATTGTCTTGCCTCATTTTATCCCGTTTAGAAAAAAAGATAGCAAGAGATATTCATTCGCGGTGGCCGACAAGTACGCTATATATCCCGGAAAGATTTCCAAAGAAAAAGGCGTTGATGCGCTCATCCAAATTTTTCTCAAGCAAAAAGGTTTAAAGCTCTATCTTGCGGGAGAAATCGAAGACGGATTTGAGATTCCAAACCATCCAAATATTGTTTATCTTGGCTTTCTGAAAGCTGATCAGTTGAAGGAGTATGTGCGCAATAGCGCATGCATTGTTTCCGGATCAAGGCTTCCTGAAACTTTCGGACTCATCGCGATAGAAGCGATGGTGGAAGGAAAACCGTTTTTGGGATTCGACTCGGGAGCTTACGGTGAAATTATTGAAAATGAGCTGACGGGTTATATTGCGAAAAGCGACGAAGAATTCGCCGAGTTTCTGAAAAAAATGGAAAACGGCAGTGTTATTTTTAACAGTGATGAAATAAAAAAACACGTGAAAAAATACGATCCTGAAAATTACTGCAAAAATCTTATTCAAATATTTAAAAATATTATAGACGAAACAAATACCAAAAGAAAAAATATCTATTGACAAAATCCAAAAAAATTGCTATTATATAAGGTTCTAAACAATTAATTTTTGAAAAATATGAAAAGCTTGAAAAATCGCTTATTCAGGGGAAAATTGGAGGTTATAGGAAGCCTTGTGCTTATAGCCCTCTTTGTTATTCCTTTGCTTTCTTTTGCGGGCGGCAGAAAAGACATCTATGTCAGCGCCAACGCAAAAGGTATTGAAGATGGCTCTGCAAAACATCCTTATAGAACAATCTCTGAAGCTTTAGTGCATGCGGATAAGAAAACTGATGTGCATGTGCTTAAAGGTTCCTATGAAGACAATATTGAAATTCCCAAGGGTGTAAGGATTTTCGGCAGCGGCTCTGACGATGTGACAATACGTTCAAGAAGCAGCAAAAAAGTTGTTGTCAGCATGAAGGACGATACTGTCATAGACGGCGTTACCATTAAAAAGGGCAAGAACGGAATCTGGATTAAGGGCGACGCTGAAGTCTCAATTGTTGATTGTGTTATCCGCGATAATGAATCCGACGGGATAAAAATAGTCAAAGGTAGCACCAAGCACGACAAAGTAAGTATTACCAACAGCAGGATTGAAGATAACGGCAAAAGCGGAATTTATTCAGGCAAGAGAAGAATTGTTTTGATAAACAATGAAATCATTGGCAATGACAAAGACGGGATTGATCTCGCTGCTGGAGCAAGCGCCTGGATGGAAAAGAATGAAATAAAGAAAAATGACAAGAGCGGAATCAAGCTCACTTTGGATAGAAGCGACATATGGATGAAAAATAATTCCATAAGAGACAATGAGAGAGAAGGGATTGAAATTAACGCTTATGGCGGGACAGGAAGGATTGATGTCAACAAAGCAAAAATAATTGGCAACGAAAATTTTGGTATCGCGAAAATATCAAGAGCGGCATTTTCTCACAGCATTTGGAACGGATTAACCATTCATGACACCAAAATCATCGATGGAAATAAAAAAGGATCCATTTCCGCAGTAATATCTATATTTTAGGACAGTATCTTTAATCTGCTGATAAATTTCATTTTTGTCAGCAAGACCCTTATGAAAATAGCATTTATCGGACAAAAAGGCATACCAGCAAAGTCGGGCGGTATCGAAAAGCATGCTGAAGAGATGTCGGCGAGGATGGCCAAAATGGGTCATGAGGTTTTTGTCTATGTCAGGAACAACTATACTTCCAAAAAAATGTCAAAATTTAAGGGAGTTAATCTTATTCATCTTCCCAGCATAGGTACGAAGCATCTTGATGCGATAAGTCATACTTTTTTTGCCAGCGTTCATGCTTTGTTTTGCGGATATGACATTATTCATTATCACGGCATCGGACCGTCTCTTTTAAGCTGGATTCCGAAATATCTGACTTTCAGGACAAAAGTAGTGTCGACTTTCCACTGCCAGGATTATTTTCATCAAAAATGGGGATGGTTCGCGAGACTATCATTAAAAATCGGTGAATATATATCTTGCCATGTGCCGCACAAAACAATTGTCGTCAGCAAGTCGCTGGCTGAATATGTGAAAGAAAAATACAACCGTAACGCTTTCTATATACCCAATGGCGCAGACGTAAAAATATCCAAGAGAACCGACAAGATCAAGCAGTGGGAATTGAAAGAAAGAAAATATATCCTTTCACTGGGCCGGCTTATAAAGCACAAGGGTATACATTATCTTATAGAAGCGTTCAAACAACTTGAAGATACCGCAAAGACTCCAAACAATTTCAAGCTTGTGATAGTCGGAGATGGTTTTCATACTGACGACTATGTGCGTTATTTGCACACCATTGCCTACGGTAGGGAAAATATCATATTTACCGGTGCGCAATCGGGAGAAACGGTGAGACAGTTGTTCTCGCACGCATATTTGTTTGTGCAACCTTCCGAATCCGAAGGGATGTCCTTGGCGCTTCTTGAAGCGATGGGATACGGCCTTGCGCCACTTGTCAGCGATATAAAAGAAAATGTTGAGGTTGTAGGAGAAGAGGGTGTAACATTTGCTTCGAAATCAGTGTCGGATCTTAAAAGCAAATTGGCGTATCTTTTGAGCCGTCCGGACGAAGTTGCAAAATTTGGAGAAAATGCCAACAAAAGAGTCAGGGAAAAATACGGATGGGATTCGATTGCCCGCGAAACTCTTGAAGTTTACGAGGCAGCCATAATGAAAAACAATGAACACGTTGAAGCTAAAATTGGATAAATGCAGATTTTCTTTGCAATTTTTTGCCGTGGCAATCATATTGTCTGTCACATCTTTTGTTTTACTTGCGGATGTGTTCAAGAAAAGCACATCTAGCATTACCATTTTGGTGAATGCAAAATCATCGGCGGCAATAAAACAACAGCAGATAGTCAACAATCTTGTTGAAATTCCAAACCTTCTCTCTTTTTATGACAGAATGCTTGCGGAAAATCCCGACGTCAGGGATGTTGCACAAGGCAAAAGTCCTGACGAAAGGAAGGCTATGTGGAACAGTATGCTGGAAACGGAAACTGTAGATGGAGATTCCTCAATGATTCGCATATCAATAACTGCCAACAAGGGATCTGACGCGCAACAACTCGTGCAGAAAACAACAAGAACGCTTTTAAACTTGGCTGGCATGTATTATGACGTAAGAGACGAGCTTGATCTTAGAATCATTGAAGGGCCAATTACTCGTACCGTGCTACCGGCGTGGTACTGGGTTATATTGCTTAGTGTCACACTTGGAATTCTCGTGACATTTATTCTGCAATCAGTGTTGTTGTCAATGGGGAAGGTGTTTGATAAGAAGAGGGTTACCCTTCCCAAAAAAGAATATCTTAGCTTCACGAGAAACGGAAATTTTTCAAAAGAAAGCGGAATAAAATCGCTTGAAGAATTATACAAAATTGAAGAATCTGAAAAATCCTTTTTCGAGGATGCAAAGAAAGCTGAACAACGCAAAGAGGATTTTCTGAAAGAGAAAGGGATTGCGAAGGAAGAACACGCTAAAAGAAACGAAGAGCAGTTTTTCAAAGAAACATATCCAAACTTTCCTGAAGCGGTGGGCAATGTGCAACAAAAGAAAGCGGAGGCCCCAAGCAATCTGCCGGTTGCCAAAGATGCCGGTTTGCCAAAAGGAATTGCAGAAGGAAAAGGAAGCAAAAAGGACGGATTTGTGGAAATCGGCGAAGAAAAGAAAACCAATGTCGAGCGCGAACCAACTGATGAAGAGATCAAAAAGAGGCTGAATCAGCTTTTGAGGGGCAAATAACTTTTAATTGTTAGAAGACCTGCGATGGCGAAAAAATATTCTTACAAATTTTGGATTTTGTTTTGGACGGCGTCCGCAATTTTTTTGGGGGCGTGGTATTTGTATTGCAACACCAGAGGGGAAAGTGTTTCAAGCGCCGTAGCTGGAGCGATGGACTTTTTGCCCATAAAAGAAGAGCAAAAAAATGAGTACAAGGCGCTTATAACGATGGGTGAATACATACTAGGGAAGGATGGTCAGGAAAAAACGCTGCTGGTGTTGTTCCAAAACAATCTCGAAATCAGACCAGGAGGAGGATTTATTGGCGCTTTTGGGATAATAAAAATCAAGGACGGAAAAATTACGCTTCTTGAGACACACGACCTTTCCAATTTTGACGGAAGAATTCCTGATATTGTGGAACCGCCATATCCCATGAAAGAAGCCCTGCGTATCAAATCTTGGAAGTTGCGTGATTCCAATTTCTCACCTGATTTTTCGGAAAATGCGAAAAAAGCCGAGGAATTTTATTACATGGGAGAGGGGAAGGAAAAGTTTGATGCCGTAATAGGAATAACCGCCAGTACCTTGGAGTCGATACTGAAAATAACAGGACCAATAGAAGTTACGGGTTATCCAGGGACATACAACAGCGAAAATGCGCTGATTTCCTTGGAATATCAGGTTGAAAAGGCGTTTGAAGAGCAGGGTATTGAAAGAGGAGAAAGAAAATCTATTATAACGGATCTTGCAAAAGAAATTGAAAAAAGAATTTTTGCGCTTTCAGTTTCCCAAAAAATTGAGTTGGCATCATTGATGATACGTGATTTGAAGCAAAAAGACATCCAATTGTTTTTCAAGGATGAAAATCTTCAAAATATAACCAAAACTGCCGGATGGGACGGCAACGTCGACAAAGATTGGAAAAACGACTATTTTATGATTTCAGATGCTAATCTGGGCGCATTCAAGAGTGATTATTATGTGAAAAGGGCGCTGGACTATACGGTAGACTTTACTGGCGAAAAGGCCATTGCTCGACTCAAGATTTCTTATAATCATACAGCAAAGAAAAAAGACTGGATGACACGCGATTACCTTACCTATTTAAGAGTATACGTACCGGAAGGATCTTGGTTTATAGGGGGCACGGATTTTAGCAATCCCCAATTCGGCAACGAGTTTGGGAAAAAATATTCCGGCGAAATCATTAAGGTGCCGATTGGCACAAAAAAGACGGTTGAACTTACATATTCTCTTCCTGATACGATAGATGCCGAAAATTACATGTTGAAGATACAAAAGCAGGCAGGTATCAGCGATGTGCCGGTTGCCGTGCACATAATCGGCAAAAATGGAATAAGAAGGGATTTTTCGTATACCATGAACGAAGATATTGTCGTTGAATAAGCTTATGTCAAAAAAAGACCGCCTGAGGCGGTCTTTTTTGCAAAATAACCGTTGTTGTAGTATTCTTAAAAGGCTTAAAAACAATAAAAAATACCTTTTTCTTTTTGCAATAAGGCCAGAAAGTTGAAGCTCAAAAATATGATCGAAGGTGTAGTAATAAAAAATCTTGTTAAATATGGAGACGAACGAGGATGGCTTGCTGAAATATTCAGAAAAGATGAGATTGAAGCGCGTCCGGTCATGGGATATGTAAGCGCAACTAAGCCCGGAGTTGTCAGGGGGCCGCACGAGCATAAAAACCAGACGGATATTTTCGCTTTTATAGGACCTGGGAGTGTCGAACTTATGCTTTGGGATAACCGAAAAGAATCTCCGACATTTGGTGAAAAAATACTCGTGGAATGCGGGGAAAACAATCCGACATTGGCAATAGTTCCGCCGGGAGTCGTGCATGCCTATAAGAATGTGGGCGAAATTGATGCATGGTGCATTAATCTCCCCGATAAATTATATAAAGGCGAAGGAAGGCGAGAAGAAGCGGATGAAATCAGATGGGAAAACGATTCCAATTCACCATTTAAATTATAAATCTATCAAATATTTTTGAAATTTTATGAATTTATAACTTCATAAACTTTAAAAATTTTCCATGAAAATTTTAATAACAGGAGGCGCAGGCTTCATAGGAAGCAATTTTATTCATTATATACTAGGAAAATATCCGGATTATAAAGTTATCAACCTGGACGCTTTGACTTATGCGGGAAATTTAGAAAACCTTAAAGATGTCGAAAAAAATCCGAATTACAAATTTGTCAAAGGCAATATCTGCGATGTCGAGTTGGTCAAAAAACTAGCAGAAAACACCGATATTATTGTTCATTTTGCAGCTGAATCTCATGTTGACAGATCAATTTTAGATTCCAATGACTTCATCAAAACAAATATTGTCGGAACGCACACATTGCTTGAAGCAGCCAAAAATTGCGGCAACGTGAGATTTCACCATGTTTCCACCGACGAAGTTTTCGGCTCGCTCAAGCCGAACAGCAGGCCTTTTGATGAAAATACCCCATATTGTCCAAGAAGTCCTTATTCTGCCTCCAAGGCCGCATCTGATCATCTTGTGTGTGCGTACTACCATACATTCGGTTTGCCGATAACCATTTCGAACTGCTCAAACAACTATGGCCCTTTTCATTTTCCTGAGAAGCTCATTCCGCTCATTATAACCAATCTTTTTGAAGACAAAAAAATTCCGATCTATGGAGACGGAATGCAGATACGCGACTGGCTTTACGTGGAGGACCATTGCAAAGCCATCGATAAAATAATTCATGATGGAAAAATTGGAGAAACCTACTGTATTGGTGGAAATAGCGAGATTCCGAATATCGAAATTGCAAAAACTATTTTATCGTTGCTTGGAAAAGATGACAGTTATATCGAGTATGTCAAAGATCGTCCGGGACATGACAAAAGATACGCGATTGATTTTTTAAAAATAAAAAACGAACTCGGTTGGCAGCCCCAGGTTTCATTCAAAGAAGGAATCAAAAAAACAATCGAGTGGTTCAAGAAAAATGAGCAGTGGTGGAGAAACGCAAAATCAGGCGAATATCAAAAATATTATAATGAACAATATGATTTAAAATAATTTCGAATTTCAAATCTTTTCTGAAGTCTGATTAGTATTTATTGGCATTCAAAATCTTAATTGGAAGCAAAAAATTAGGAGATATTAATCAAAAACGGCAATAAAATATGAGTAGAAAAACTGAAAAAATAAACGTATTGATTATAGGCTCACACGGCATGCTCGGACAAGAATTGGTGAGAATATTTAAAAACGATGATGATTACAAAGTGACTGCTTGGGACAGGAAAAATATTGATATTACTGATGAAAAGCAGGTTAAAGAAAAAATAAAAAAACTTGCGCCTAAAATAATCATAAACGCGGCCGCATACAACGCGGTCGATCTTTGTGAAAAAGACAAAAAAGAATTTGAAGCTGCAAAAGCAGTCAACGGAAAGGCGCCGGGATATTTGGCGAAGATTGCAAAAAAGCTCGATGCCATTCTTGTACACTATTCTTCTGACTATGTTTTTAGCGGCATGCCGGAAATTTCGGAACCTCAAGGTTGCAGTGGATCTTGCGCCATGTGCCATTTGCATGAAGGATTTGCTCCCGAAATCGGATTTGATGAAGATGCGGTTCCTGAACCCATTCAAAAATATGGTAAGACGAAATTGATGGGCGAGATAGCAGTGCAGAAAAATTGTGAAAATTATTACATCATCAGAATTTCAAAATTGTTCGGAAAGCCAGCAAAATCCAAGGAGGCTAAAAAAAGTTTTTTTGATGTCATGTTGAAACTGGGAAAAAAGCAAAAAGAAGTAAGAGTTGTTGATGAAGAAACAAGTTTGTTTACATATGCTCCAGATCTTGCCAGGAAAACAAAGCAAATAATCGAAGCAGAAAAACCTTTCGGGATATATCACGTGGCAAATCAAGGGGCTTGCACGTGGTATGAAGCGGTTGTAGAATTATATAAAATGGCTAAAATAAAGACAAAAGTGGTTCCGGTAGGAAGCGAGGATTTTTTGCGTTCCGCCAAAAGACCATATATTTCTACTCTAATAAACACCAAGCTAAATCCGTTGAGAAGCTACAAATTGGCGCTCCGAGAATATTTGAAAAATAATTTCTAAATTTTTAAATATTAAAAATGAACTATAAAAACCTTAAAAAATGCGATCCGCAAGTATATAAGGCTTTAATGGGGGAATTAAAGCGTCAGCAGGAAGGAATGGAACTTATTGCTAGCGAAAATTATGTTTCCGAAGCAGTACTTGAAGCGCTTGGCAGTGTTTTTACCAATAAATATTCTGAAGGATATCCGGGACGCAGGTATTACGGCGGACAGGAGTATACAGATCTCGCTGAAACTCTTGCAATTGAAAGGGCAAAAAAATTGTTCGGAGCTGAGCATGTGAATGTGCAGCCTCTTTCCGGAGCTCCGGCCAATATGATTGCATATAGTGCAGTTTTAAAGCCCGGAGATACAGTTTTAGGCATGGATCTTTCACATGGAGGGCATCTGACGCATGGCCATCCAGTGACGCTCTCGGCCAAAATATACAACTTTATAAGATATAAGACTGATGAATCGGGAATGATTGATTATGACGAGCTTGAGAAAATGGCAATAAAACATAAACCCAAACTTATTTTGGCAGGCTTTTCTGCATATACAAGACAATTGGATTACAAAAGATTTCAGCAAATAGCAAAAAAGGTCGGCGCAATTTTAATGATAGATATTGCTCATATTGCAGGCCTTATTGCGGGAAAAGCGATTCCAAATCCAGTTCCGTATTTTGATATTGTCACAACCACCACACACAAAACATTGCGCGGACCACGCGGAGGAATGATTATGTGCAAGAAGGAATTTGCAAAAGCGATAGATAAATCGGCCTTTCCGGGCTTTCAAGGAGGGCCGCACATGAATAATATTGCAGCAAAAGCAATTGCATTTGGAGAGGCATTGAAACCGTCTTTCAGAAAATATGCCAAGCAGATTTTGAAAAACGCCAAGGTTATGGAAAAAGAGCTTATAAAGCATGGTTTTAAACTTATGTTCGAAGGCACCGACAACCATATGGTTTTGGTCGACGTGTATGAAAGCAAGGGTGTTACCGGAAAAGAAGCTGAAATAGCGCTGGACAAGGTTGGCATCACGCTCAACAAAAATATGGTTCCGGACGATTCACGCGGGCCGATGGATCCTAGCGGAATTAGAATTGGCGTTCCAGCAATCACAACTCGCGGCATGAAGGAAAAAGAAATAAAAATCATTTGCAAATGGATAAAAGACGCGATTAAAAACCGTAATAATGAAAAACTTCTCAAAAAAATACGCAAAGATGTCGTGAAAATGTGCAAAAAATTCCCGATTTATAAATAAACTTAAATTGAATTTAAGTTCATATTAAAAATATATGGATAAAAAAATGAAAGGGATAGTGCTGGCCGGTGGAACAGCTACAAGACTTTTCCCATTGACCGCAACAACATCGAAACAGCTTTTGCCGGTGTATGACCGTCAGATGATTTTCTATCCGCTCAATACTCTCATCAAGGCAGGCATCAAAGAAATTCTTGTGATTGTTGCGCCTGACCATAGCGGACAATTTCTTAATCTCCTGGGTTCAATTTTCAAAAATCATGGGATCAGTTTATTTTTCGAAGTCCAAAAAATACCGCGGGGACTTGCAGATGCTTTCATTTTGGGAGAAAACTTCATAGCGGGAGACAATGTTGCGATGATTCTAGGAGACAACATCTATGAAGATGATTTAAGCGAAAGCATTAAGAATTTCAAATCCGGCGGAACTGTTTTTGCAAAAAAGGTAAAAGACCCCGAGAGGTTTGGCATTGTGGAATTTGACAAAGACGGAAAAGCTATCAGAGTTGTTGAGAAGCCTAAAAAGTTTATAAGCGACTATGCTTTGACTGGATTATATGTATATGACAGTCGCGTTTCCGAAATAGCAAAAAGTCTTACTCCTTCCGACCGCGGAGAGATTGAAATCACGGACATAAATAAAAAATATTTAGAAATGGGAGAATTAAACGTCCAAAAAATAGAAGGCGAATGGCTTGATGCCGGAACGTTTGATTCGCTTTTGGAGGCAGGAAATGTTGTCAAAGAAAAGGAGATATATAAAAACTTTGATCCTCTGATTGACAAGGCTATCGCCGATTTCAATGAAGAACTTAAAATAATTGCTAAAAAAAGATTATTATAAATACAATTCGAATTTGCGAATAAATCTGCCAATTAACAAATATCCTACGAATAGCATGTATTTGCTGAACAAAATTCGTTAATTCGGATCAACAACTATCATGAAAAATAAACCGAAAATACATCTGGAAACACTCGAAGAATATAGCACATCCATACTTCGTTATATTGAATGGATGTTACGCAATTATTTCAAGGACGTAAAAGATATTACAATCGATGATATTAAAAAACATGAGACGCAAATAAATGCATATGAAAATTTTGAACATCTGGAGCCGATAGACGAAAGCAAAATCATAATTCTTGATGATGAAAAAATAAATACCGCAAAAGCCGAAAATGCCATAATGAATGGAAAGATTTTGTGGGAGCATACTGCAGCCGGAGAAGCAACAAGGCTCGGACTGGGAACGAAATATCTTCTAAATCTTTCTCAATTTACCATTCCAGAAATAGTTTCGCACATTAAAAAAGAAAGGCTGGCCGAGGCAGAGAAAAAAGGATTGAAAGGCGCGGCTCTAGCCAAGGAAAAAAAAGTTATAAACAGAGAGGTTACGGAAAAAAACGTGTTAGAAACAACAGGTCAACGTCCTAAAAAGCTGATGAACATTTCTTTAGGCAACAGACACATGCTTCAACTTGCATTTGACATTTCTCAGCTTGCAAAGAAAAACAAGCTCAATCCGCGCAAAGTTCTTGCAAAACAAACAAATCTTGTCATTTTGAACGAACAGACAGTTGAGGAGATTTTGGAAGAATTTAAGAAATTTAACTTTTTTGGCTTTAATCCTCGGAAGGTTTTCTTTATGGTTCAACGCAGTTTTCATGGCACATATATTAAGGAAGGGTGCCTGTACTATGATATAACAACTGAAAAAAATAAGCGTCTCCATAATCACGGGCAATTGATGATGCAGAAAGTTCATGACGGCATGTTCTTTTGTGTTGATCCCAAAAATACCAGCAAAAGAAAATATCTTCTAAACGGAGAACTCAGAGAAATTCTCAAAAGACATGACGATTTGCTCTGCTATAACGTCGAGGATTTGGGATATCTGACTTGCTCAATAGACCTTCCGAGTCTTTCATTGGCTTTGGATCTTGGAAGAAAAGATTACAATATGGTGATGGAAATTGTGGCGCAAAATCCCATAAAACCCCAGAAGGGAGGAGCATGCTTTTATGACAGAAAACTGGGCAGGGTTGTTATGATTGAAAGCAATCAGCTGAAAAATATAAAAAATGAGGATATCAAGCACCTTAACAAGAATTTCAACCATTTTCCAAATCCGTTGAAATTCTTCGATGTTTTATCTGAAAAAGCTTTGCCAATAACTTTTGAGGTAAAAAGCACATTTAACCAAAGCGGCGATCCTTGTGATTATATATACGCCAATCCTCCGCAAGGAAATATTAATTTTCTTGTAAAAACCGCATATGTAATGCGCAAAAACCTGAAACCGATTTATAGCTGGAAATCGCCTGCAACAACACCGCTTGCAGTAAAATCCATGCTTGATCAAGACAAACAAAAAGGTTTTGAACAATTTGTAAAGGTGACAAAAAGGAGCAGGAAATAACCATTAGCAGGCTATGTATTAATTTTATCGATAATCCTTGAAAAATTTGCGTATGTATTGGATCTATTTCGCACTGTTTATTTTTATAGTGTTTGTTCCTTTGATTGTTCGAGAAGGATTTTATGTTTTCAGCGCGGTTCATTTGCAACAAATAACAATTCTGGGCATCGGAATTACTGCTTTTGCCGCGTATTATATTTACGAAAAATCTCTCAAGAAGAAATTGGCTGAACGTATTAGTATTCAAAAGCAGTTCAACAGAATTTCAAAGGATCTGACACATTCTTATTCATATATCGGGGAAATAAACCGCAAATTAGAAATTCTCAAAAATATAACAACGACATATCCAGAAAGCGCCAATCTTTCGACAAGAAAACAGAATCAAATATACGATGCAATAATGGAAGGAATAAGACTTTTCGGAAAATCTGATAAATTTGTCTTGCGCTTCGTATGCACTGCAAACAACGAAATACTCAAGGAAATAAAAAGCTATCCGAGTCTTTCCTTAAATTTTTCCCCAAAGCATCTCGGCATGGATTTTCAATTTTTCGAATCAGATGAAATACTGATGGTTTCATCTCCCAAAGCGATTGATGGCATAATAGCATGTATAATTGTGAAGAAAAAAACATCAGGACATGTCATCGATGATCTGGACATAATGAAATCCATGGCATCTCAAGCTCTTTTCTTTTTCATGTTCATGAAGCACAAGAAAAAAATAAGTTGCGTCATGTAATCATTTATTGATAAACGTATGAAAATAATACTTCTTCAGGATGTAAAAAAATTGGGGAAAAGAGGGCAAATCAAAAATGTTCCCGATGGCTACGCGAGAAATTTTCTTATTGCCAAAAACATGGCGGCTCCAGCTACGCCTGAAAATATCACGCAAGCGAAAAAGAAAGAGGAGATTAACAAACAAAAGCTTGAGGAGCAAAAGAAAGAATCAGAAAAGCTTGCAGAAAAATTAAATGGAAAGAAAATTGCCATCAAAGCAAGAGCAAAAAAGGGAAAATTGTTCGGTTCAATTACTCAAAAGGACATTTCCCAAGAACTAATAAAACTAGGATTTGAAGTGCCTGAAAAATCCATAAAAACTGGCAATATTAAAGAAATCGGGATTGCTGAAGTGACCGTTGACGCAGGTTTTGGACTTAAGGCAAAGATTATTCTTGATATAATAGAAGCTTGATTTTTTACAGTTGAGCAAAAACAATGCAAGTGCTATAATAAAAGCGGAAGAAAATTTCTTTTAATTCGCAAAACAAAAGGGGGTCTGTACACGGCCGCTTTTTGTATAGCAAAAAATTCTTAAATTTATGCAACTCTAATTTACCAATAATCACTCTAATGTCTCCAATAGCCGAGTCATCTGAGTGCTTAATTCGAGTATTAGAATTGTTGATAAGTATGGAAAGAAAATATATTTTTGTCATGGGAGGAGTGATGAGCGGGGTAGGAAAGGGAGTTACCACATCATCTATAGGCGCTATTATGAAAGGACGCGGCTATAATGTGACCGCGCTCAAGATAGATCCATATGTAAATGTTGATGCCGGCACTATGAATCCCACTGAGCATGGAGAAGTTTTCGTGCTTAATGACGGAGATGAAACAGATCAAGATATAGGAAACTATGAGCGTTTTATAGGCATTACGCTTTCGAGAGATAATTACATGACAACCGGAAGAGTGTACGAGTCAGTCATACATCGCGAACGAAACCTGGAATACGGCGGCAAATGCGTGCAAGTCGTGCCGCATATTCCGCTCGAGGTAATTGATAGAATTATAAGAGCGTCAAATAAAGCGAAAGCGGATATTACTGTTGTTGAAATAGGAGGAACGGTCGGAGAGTATGAAAACATTTTGTTTTTGGAAGCTATACGTCTCATGAAAATAAAATATCCTGATGATATTTTGACAGTTATGGTAAGCTATGTTCCGATGCCCAACAAGATAGGGGAAATGAAAACGAAACCAACTCAGCACGCAGTGCGTACTGTTAATGGAGCTGGGATTCAGCCGGACATTATTATTGCTCGCAGCGAAATTCCGATGGATGCGAAAAGGAAAGAGAAAATTTCGCTGTTTTGCAATGTCAGCGAGGAGTGTGTTATCAGCGCACCTGATGTTGAAACAGTTTATGAGGTTCCGCTTAATTTTGAGCGTGACAATTTGAGCCGAATCATTCTGAAAAAGTTGGGGCTTAAACCCAAAAGCACCGATCTCAAAGAATGGAGAACGTTGGTTGAAAAAATAAAGAACGTGAATGAAAAAGTCAAAATAGGTATTGTGGGAAAATATTTTGGCACCGGAGATTTTGTTCTTAGCGATGCATATATAAGCGTAATCGAAGCCATAAAACACGCAAGCTACAAAGCGGAAGTAAAAGCTGAAATAGATTGGATAAACAGCGAAATTTTTGAAAAAGAGCCGAAAAAAATCGAAAATTTGAAAGAATATCACGGGATTATTGTTCCGGGAGGTTTTGGAAGTAGAGGCATAGAAGGAAAAATCAGCACAATTAAATTTTGTCGGGAAAATAAAATTCCCTATTTTGGACTTTGCTACGGTATGCAGCTTATGATTGTGGAATTCGCACGCAACATATTGAAACTAAAAGATGCGCACACTACTGAAATCGACCGCAAAACCAAAAACCCGGTAATTGACATCATGCTTGAACAGAAAAAAAACCTAAAGGATAACAACTACGGAGCCACGATGAGGCTTGGCGCATATCCTGCTAATCTAAAAAAGGGAACGATTGCACACAAGGCATATGGAAAAGAAAAAATTTCCGAACGCCATCGGCACAGATGGGAAGTAAATCCGAGATATATAAACAAGATTGAAAAAGCCGGACTTGTTTTTTCTGGAAAATCACCTAATAGAAAACTTATGGAAATCGCGGAGCTTCCAAAATCCGAACATCCGTTTTTTCTCGGAACACAATTCCATCCGGAATTCAAATCATCTCCGTTTGAATCGCATCCATTATTCTATGAATTTATAAAAGCGGCAAAAAACAAAGCAACTGCTTAAATGTTTGCTTTAACTCATTGGAGAACATAAAAGAAATCTCTCGCGAGATTTCTTTTATGTTTCATAAATCGGTATTGGTTAAGCATTTTGAAACGCCAAATGCCTTCTTTTTTTTCTGCTAATAATGACTTTTCCACCTGGTTTTCTTGGGCCTTTCTTTTTTCCGGGCTTGTTTTCCTTAAGATGTGCGCGAAGTTTAAGTCCAATTTTTTTTGCACCAGTTTTTTTAGGTTTAATCACAACTGGTTTGTCGGAGGCAATTACGCTTACATATTCCCTCATAACAATTTTGCCGGTGAAATTGCGCGTCTTTACGGTTGAAAATTTCACAGTTCCATCGCAGAGTGCCATAAGTGTGTCATCATTGCAGCGTTTCACATTGTCGCCGGCATGGAATTTTGTTCCTCTTTGCCGTACAATAATATTGCCGGTTTTCACTTTCTGGTTTCCGAATATTTTTACGCCTAATCGCTTTGAAATTGAATCTCGCCCAAGTTGTGTAGATCCTCCCGCCTTACGATGTGCCATATGCCAGTAACTAGCAATCGAAAATCGATAATCAACAACGCTAAGCTGATTTTTGATTCGCGATTACTGTTGTATAATGTTTATAATTGATCTGTTCAGAGAGCATCGGATATTTCAATGGCATGGACAAAGCGCAAATTCTGTCCGAAATATCGATTGCTAAGACCTTTCATTCGAATATTATTCTAACAAATTTATAGAATATGTCAACCCAAATATTGCTTAAAATTAAGGATTTTTTCGCCAAAAATGAGCAAAAAATAGTGCTTATCGTTGCTTTTTGCCTTGTTTCAGCCATTTCTTTTGAATTTGGAGTTCTTCAGGGTCAAAAATGGCAGCAGAAGCCACTTATTATTGAGAAACCTATAAATATACCAGCGGACGTTCAAAATACTCAAAATGAGGCCTCTGAAGCTTCAGGAAGCACTTCTACCATAAACGTCAAATCAGGCGCAGCCGAAAATGCAGCCGCGCAACCGGCGAAAGTTTGCACTTTCGTTGCCAGTAAAAATTCTGACAAATATCACATTCCAACATGCCAATGGGCAAAACGCATTAAGCCTGAAAATACAGTTTGCTACGATTCTGTCCAAGAAGCAGAAGCAGCCAAAAAGCAAAAATGCTCCTGTATAAAATAACAAAAAATTCTAACAAAAATTTTGTATTTCATACCATTGGAATTGAAAAAATATAAAACAAATTGTATAATATTAGAGACGCTCAATCCCGGCCCGAGGCCGGTTTTAATAAGAATAAATCAAAAAATTAATGAACAACAATAAAATGGTTGTGGTTTCGCTCGGAGGATCGCTTATTGTACCAGATGTAATTGATTGGAAATTTGTGAAAAATTTCAAGAAAATCATCGAGACGGAAATAGCAAGAGGTTGCCGCTTCATAATCGTTACGGGGGGAGGCAAGACCGCAAGAAAATATATTGAAGCCAGCGGGAAGATTGACAGCATAGATGCAGAAGATAAAGACTGGATCGGAATACACGCAACAAGAATGAACGCACATTTTATGCGTACCGTTTTCAAAAAGCATGCTCATCCCATAATTAATACCAATCCTTTTGATCTTGAAAGTTTTCTGACGGCAAAAGAACCAATACTCGTGGCAGCAGGTTATCGTCCGGGCAATTCCACCGACTATATTTCAGTTCTTCTTGCTAAACACTTCGAAGTAAAAAAAGTTGTAAACCTTTCTAACATCGATTACGTTTGCGACAAAGATCCGAAAAAATTCAAAGACGCAAAAAAGATAAAAGAAATGTCCTGGCAGGAATTTCAAAAGATTGTCGGCGACAAATGGGATCCCGGACTTAATGCTCCTTTTGATCCGGTAGCTTCAAAAGTTGCCGCAAAAGAGGGAGTAGAAGTGACCATTTTAAACGGAAAAAAACTCTCAAATTTCCGCAAATATCTTGACGGAGAAAAGTTTGCGGGGACAATCATTAAATAAAGACTGTATTTTTTTTCGATAAGACGTCGAAAGTCCTGAGAAATACTAGTGATGCTGTTAAAAGGGTTGCTTTTTAAATTTCAATGTGGTAACGTTGCAAACAGCTGTTTGATGATGTATGAACAACAAAAATTCACGATTCTGCACCGCTAAATACAGAAGCTAAACTTTCCTGCAAAGACGCGCGGGATTGAAGAAGTCTGAAGCTTCGTTTTTAGCAAAAGGCCAATTTAGCGGCAAACATTACGCGGCATGAGATTTTTCCAAAAATTTCATGCCGCTTTTTTATTTTTGGGTAATCTTTCCGTATTTCAGAAGGGAATAAAGCGTAAAATATGCAATAAGAGATATGGCGCTTGCCGCAACAAGAAAACCTGTCAAAAGCGGCAAGGCAAGATCGAAAAAAATTACGTTGCTGAAAAAATACCTTATTCCGAGGTGGTAGGTGTTGTCAAATTGTTCCGTAAGATAAGAAGGAGTCGTGTCGAACAAAAATCCTCCAATTAACGCTGCAAACGGCATTATAGCTATCGTGCCCCACATGTTGGTAGCCAAAACTCCCGCCGTTGCCGAAGCGCGATTGACGCGCAGAATGGTTGCCAGCACCAGCGCCGTAAGCACTCCTCCGGGAATTATGCCTAGAAAAACTCCCAGCGCAAAACCGGCAGCAATATTGTGGGGACTATCATTGAGCGTAAAAAATTGCCGCAGAAATTTTTTAATTTTTAAAAGCCTGCTTTTCATATCTTCCAATCTTTAGACGATAAGGTTTTTTTATTATATAATATAATCACATTTCAATAAATATTAATAATCATTCTTCTTATGTTACGTAATTTTACAGTATCGACATCGGCAAGTATTTGTTGTTTTTTGTTTCTGTTTTTCGCAATTATTTTTCCGACAGATGCAGCCATCTACTTCGAGGATAATTTCGACGGATATTCTGACTCTCCGACAAATCATGGCTGGCATGTTCCGTCAACAAGAGTGGAAATCTATGAAGGTCCTGAAACACGCTTCGGAAGATGTATCCGCCATACCATAAATTCCAACGGAACGCATTATAGTTTCTCGCACGATCCCTATCCTGCTGGAATCGTGGATGACATATACGTAGGATTTTACTACAAATCAACTCATGTGAAAGGAACCGGCGGGGGACATAAGTTTTTAAAGTTGTTCGGATGGATAGACAGCAATGATTATGCCAATATTACGTTCGGACAAACATATCAAACAGGTGCGTTTTGGCAAGTTAGTTATGGAGACGGAATGGGGATGATAGGTGATTCAACATGTGTGGCGCGATACAACGGCCTAATTTCAGATTCTCCTTGTTCTGGATCAATCGTCTCACATTCAGGTCCATTTGACTTAGATGATAGTCAATGGCATTGGGTTGTGTGTCATGCCAAGCATAACTCAAACGACAACTACGATGGCGCTTTGGATGTTTGGATAGACGGAGAATTGAAATTGTCCGCCATAGGCATTAAAAATAGAAATGATCTAAACACAATAGACTGGACGTCCATGAATTTTGTGGAGTACGCCGACTGTTTTGGAGCAAGTTGTAACGGCATAAACTATAATGCTTCTCCTTATTATGTATACATTGATGATGTAATAGTTTCGGACGGATATATTGCTCCACCTGGCAGCTCTTCAGACACAACAGCGCCAGCAAATCCAACAGGGCTTGCAGTAAGTTGAAAATTCAGCAAACTTGTAAAATCTCCCATAAACTATTTTTTAAATAGCGAGTTACTTAATTAGTTTAGTAACGCGTTAAGTAACAAACTCTTATGAAAAAACAAATATGTAAAATATCTTTTCTTGCTATATTTTTAGGCATTTTCTGCTTTACAAATGAAGTTTTTGCACATAACAAACTTATATTTATTCACCATTCCACGGGAGGATATTGGTTTGCCAATGCCAGCTCCACCGGCGGCGGCCTTGCGAAAGCATTGGACGACGTGGGTATATACGCTCGGGATATCAATTATCAGCAATACAATAACGACTTCAATCCTCCGCAAAATCCAACCATTTCCAACAACACTGATATCGGGCATTGGTGGCTTTGGTTTGCCGATACCACAATGCAAGCGAACGGCATTACCAAGCGCGACAACGTTATGGACGGAGAGAAGGGAGTATACAAGACAACAAACAAAACCAACGCGCACGGAACATATACAACCAACATGACAGATCCCGGAGGAGAAAACAATATCATAATGATCAAAAGCTGCTATCCTTCTGCCAATATCTATTCCGATAACAGCACAACTTTTGGACAAATGCGCGGACAAGGAGCAAGCTATACCGTCGGAGGTCAGAACGTAAACACTGTCAGCAATGTTAAAGCTCTCTATAACTCGCTTTTGGAATATTTCAAGACAAGAACGGACAAAATGTTTATTATCTCGTTTACTCCGCCTCTTTTAGCCTCAAGCACAACTGCGGAGAGAGCGGCAAACACTCGTTTAGTTGCCAATTGGCTTGTGAATGAATGGCTGCAAAGCGCCAATTGGGTAAATAAAAATGTCTATATTTTTGACCAGTTCAACGTACTTACCCATGAGAACAACAGACACACATATGAAAACGGCCAAGTTATTCACTACACTGATCCGGCAAGCGGCAATTATCTCGTATATCCAAGAAGTGCAAGCGACAACCATCCTAGCGGAGCAGGGCACCAGAAAGCTACCGCCAATTTTGTTCCACTTCTTCAACATTGGATAGCAACATACGAAGCTTTTGCAGCAGGTACAACTGACACAACTCCACCCGCAAACCCAACCGGACTTTCCGTAAACTAGAAGCTCATAAAATTTTCAAAGAAAATGCAAAAGAAAGCATATGGAATAATTAAAGCGATTACAATATTTACAATTATATTGTTGAGCATTTTTTGCTTTGCAAATAATTCTTTTGCCTATGGCAATGTGAATGAACTTGAGATAATTGCGCCAAAAGAAGCAGGGACCGGAAACCCCGCTTTGAATGAGAACGCAAGATATTTCAGGGCATATCCCGGAATTGAATATAAAATAAAAGCAGCGGTTATAGGCGGAAAATATCCTTATATCTATTCATTAAGCAATGCTCCGGAAAGTATGACGATAGATAGGAAATCGGGAACCATCATATGGGCAAACCCGCAAGCTTCTGCGCAAAACATAGGATTGACTGTTACTGATGCAAACGGAAATTCTGTGCAATCATCATGGTCGATAAACGTGACTTCGGACAGCTTCATTTTTGTCGATGCTGGTGCGCAAGACGGGGGAGACGGAACAATTTCAAATCCTTTCAATTCAATTGAGGACTTTCTTGCCTTGGATAGCTCATATGTTTCCGATATTGTATATTTCCGGGATGGGATATATGATCTGCCGGTTTGGGGAGGCGCAACTTCATCCGGAGCATCAAGCTGCAGTCTTGACAGAGATGGAGGAGATGCCCATATCTGGCTGGGATATCCCAATGAAAATGTCACGATTGACTTCGGAGGAAATAAATTCATTGCGGCAAATTTAACAAATCCTCTCGCACCATACTACTTTGCGCATATGCGCTGGTATAACGCCCAGGAATATGGAATAAGAGCCGATAGTCACTTAGACTACGTTGTTTTATACGACATGGATTGCGACACATTGCACACAACTCACACTATAAATGAAAACATGGGATGGTACTTTACTCCTTATGTCGGAGCCGGTCATTATTTGATGTTTCTTGACAGCAAATTTCATGATTACACTGACACAACGGGCATTGGCAGCTTCTATGAGCAAGACAAGATGCTTATCGAAGGAAATCAATTTTACAATCAACTTGTCGGTGAATTGAATGGCTCATTTTCCGCCATATCTCCCAAGACAAGTGTCACTCGCAGCACAATAAGAGGAAATAGTATTGTTGTTTCCTATAGAAATTGTTTCGGTTCAGGCTGGAATTCCCAATTTGGGGAATACAGTCTGACAGGCACTCGTTCGCATGGCAATGAAGTGTGTTTTAATTTATTCTTGAAAGATTCAGAATCTGATACGGCAAGTATGATAAATCCAGGCGCGGAATCGGGATCAACCTACTATTATCGCAATACTTGGCGTGGTCGCATAAATATGAGAAATATAAATTCAACCATGTATCCGGGAACCACAACGTGCGGCAATCCATTACAGGTAGTTCCGGATGCAGAGTGCGGAGATAACGGCCCGTTTGTTTTTGAAAACAACGTAATGCAAAATCAGGATGCCGGAGTTTATTATGATTACACAAGCGGGCCGAACCCGGAAAATTATGTTCCGATGATGGATAATTTGACAGGCTCCGAAGGCCTTATTGATTCCGATGGTCTTCTCATCAACCGTACCTACGTCGGTACCTACGGCCATGAGATTGCCGAAAGCGAATATTGGAATGATGGAGAAGCAGACGCAACACCTCCCAATACTCCAACAGGACTTTCCGTAAGTTAAAAGTCCGCAAAGTTTATGGATAAAATGTGAATGAAAATCTGTTTTTTATTCGAAGATGGTCGCATTAAAATATTTTTTTAAAATACAAACTAAAAACCGGCGAACGCCGGTTTTGAAAACTGCATATCAATTATTTTTTCTTCACGGTTAAAGTTTTGGTTTCCTTGTCTATTACTTTCGTTTTTTCAATTTCTTTACGAACAGTAGGAGACAAGACTCCCATGATGTTTTTGAGTGCAATTCCGTCGACTTTCAGAATAGAATCCCACTTATCAAGCGGTTCCAATATCTCCCGCAATCTCTTCTCGTCATATTTAAACGTTTTTCTGACAGTTTCTGCAATAATGCCTTCGTCACTGAAAACGCGCCCGACACCTTCCTGTTTCATATACTGAGATATCTTTTCCTGAAGCTCTGCAATACGCACTTTTGTTGAATTTATGGCATATTTAAGGTTTATGTACTCGCTTATCGCAGCATTCACTTCTTCCGTGTCAATTTTTCTTTGCTCCTTGAACTTATGCATCCACATGGGACATATTTTTTGATATCCGCACCAATCACAAAGAGGAGTCACGTTCGGTTCAAATTTTTCCGCTTCAATTGCGGCAATGACATCCAGAAACAACTCCTTGGCGTTTTTAAGCTGTTCAAGCGTCCTTGTCGATGTGAGCTTGACTCCATGTTTGAGATAGTAGAGACTTACTTTAATCTTGTCCAAATGTTCAATTTCCTTGGGATAGCGGGAAAGAAAAGCGTTGAGATATATGGAAAGTTGTAAATCATTGTCGACTTTTTCTTGCGAAGGCATCTTTTTCGTTGTCTTGTAATCGATAATCTCATAGCCTTCATCGGTTTTATCTATCCTGTCTATAATTCCAGAAATTATATGTTGTGTTTTTTTATCCCCATCTTCAACTTCAATTTGAAAACGGCTTTCAAGGTCAACAATATTAAAGTCGGCAGGATTATTATTTTTGTAATATCGCTGAATCATTTCAACTCCTTGCGTAAAGGCGCTTCGTTCTTCAAGCTCGTTTTCGAAAATATCCGCATTCCAATTTTTGGAAAAAAAATCGAGAGCTTCTTCGAGCTTCGGCTGGAGCAGGGAAGGAGTATGGATAAATTTCATCACGGAATGGATTAGCGTGCCAAAAATAGCCTCTTTGGATTTCGGCTCTTTGATCATGTCTACATTCTGAAATTTATATTTCAGTGAGCAGTTTTGATACGTGTCAAACGCTGAATAGGAAATACGCATATAGATCAAGTATAGAGGATCGGGCATCATGTATCAAGTATAAAATGAAATCAGCTATTGACACAGAAGGACTAAGATATTATTATTAAAGTATACTAAATTGGTAGGTATTAAAAACATGAAATTTTCAACAAAAGCGGAATATGGCCTTAGAGCCATGGTAAATCTGGCAAAACACTATCCTGGACAAAAAACAGCCAAATTGATATCCAAAGAAGAGGATATTTCCCAAAAGTATCTTGAACGCCTACTGGCAACCTTATGCAGCGAAGGCATAGTTGATAGCAGCAAGGGAAAATCCGGAGGATATGTGCTTGCCAGAGATCCCAAAAAGATTTCAGCAGGTGAAATAATAGAGGTTTTGGAAGGAAGCATATCTCCAATGAGATGTGCCGGGGAATTTTGTGCCGCGGAAAAACGGTGTCTTTCAAGCATAGTTTGGATTGAATTGGGGCAACAGATCAGAAAAACACTTTATTCAATAAAGCTAGACAGCCTTATCCGTCAAAAACGTAGAAAATAACTCGCTATGAACAAGAAAAAAATATATCTTGATTACGCCGCCACAACTCCCGTTGATTCCGAAATACTTGAAGCAATGCTCCCATATTTTTCTAAAGGCTACGGAAATCCGATGTCAATTCATGGATTTGGCCAAGAAGCATTGGAAGCAGTTGATGAGGCGCGAGATAGAGCAGCTGACTTTTTTGGCTGCGCTCCTTCGGAAATATTCTTTACTTCCGGAGCAACCGAAAGCAATAATCTTGCAATCAAGGGTATTTTAAAGTCTTTCCGCATATTGCAGCTACAGACTAAAAAAGACATAAAGCCGCATATAATTACAACAAAATTTGAACATCACTCGGTACTGGACGTCTGTAAGGCAGTTGAGAGAGGCGGGTTTGCAGAGATTACGTTCATAAATCCCGATAAAGAAGGATTGATTTTAACTCGAGACATAGAAAAAACAATAAAACCTAACACCATTTTGGTATCCATAATGTATGTAAATAACGAAATAGGAACCTTGCAGCCGATTGCTGAAATTGGAAAAAAGTTGAAAAAAATAAACGAAGAAAGACAAAAAAACAAACAACCAAGAATTCTATTTCATACGGACGCCACTCAAGCTGTAAATTATTTTAATTGCACAGTTGATGATCTTGGCGTGGACATGCTTTCCATGTCGGCACATAAAATATATGGACCCAAGGGAGTTGGAATACTTTATATCCGCAAGGGCACTCCAATTAAAAATATCCAGCAAGGCGGAGATCAGGAATTAAAAATGCGCGCAGGAACTCATAACGTTCCGGCAATCGTGGGTCTTGGAAAAGCAATTTCAATGATCAAAAATCAAAAAACAAAAGAAGAATCAAACAAAATAAAAAAATTGAGAGATTATTTAATTGCACGAGTGTTAAAAGAGATACCCGGATCATATCTGAACGGATCAAAAAATATGCGTTCTCCCAACAACGCAAACTTTAGATTTGACGATATAGAGGGAGAAGGATTGGTGCTCTCGCTTGATCTTGACGGCATTGCGGTTTCAACAGGAAGTGCATGCTCATCGGGAGCTTTAGAGCCATCACACGTTCTTCTGTCGCTCGGATTAAAACACGAACAAGCACATGGGAGCTTAAGGATAACTTTAGGAAAGCATATCTCGAGAGAAGACGTGGAACTATTAATATTAAAATTAAAAGAAGCAGTCGAACGACTAAGAAAAATTTCAGGAAACGTTCTGGCTGAATTCAAATGATATATGATGTATTCAAAAAAAGTGATGGAGCATTTCATGCGTCCTCACAATCAAGGAAAAATTAAGAATCCGGATGGCATAGGCATTGTCGGCAATCCCAAATGTGGCGATATCATGAGGATGTATATTAAAGTCGGCAAAAATAACAAGAATGAAGAAATGATTAAGGATATTAAGTTTGAAACATTGGGTTGCGGAGCCGCCATTGCCACCTCATCCGCGACTACGGATATGGCAAAAGGGAAGACCTTTAAAGAAGCACTCGAAATAGACAGAAATGTGGTCGCTGATGAACTCGGAGGATTGCCGCCAATAAAAATGCATTGCAGTAATTTAGCAGCAGACGCACTCAGAAGAGCGATTGAAGATTATAACAATAAAAAGAAGAAAAATGTAAAATAAAACCTATTAAAAGTTTAGAGGATAAAAATTTCACGAGAAGAGAAGGAGGAAGGAACGCGAAGGTGTTTCTTCTTTGTTTTTTATTTTTCTTTATTTGATTAATACGCATTATATGTTCAGTAAATGATGGTAGGTGATATGAATATTGTTGTGTATAGATAGTCGCACAATATATCTTTTGCGACATAATATATCATATACCCCCTTGTTTAAGCCTTTAATTTACAGATTGATTAACTGATTCAAATAGCCAGGATCGTACTTTCGCCCTCTAAAATATAACTGGATATGGATGTGTGTGCTGCCCACCCTAAAATAGCGCGAAATTTCGACCCACAATCAAATCTGATGATTTCAGGTCTAACTTTTTGCATATTCCAAAACCAACTTATCCTGTACACAAAATTTACCATTTCCACCATTTCGGGGATACATAGATGTATGTCTTCATGGCATCATTTGGCATAAAATCTTTACTAAAAAGAATAAAGCTATATCGTTACGCAAAACAATATAGCTTTTCATATACTGCATGGAAAAAGATTAGATAATACTGCAAAATTCCAATTTATATCCACATCTTGGACATATAAGAACATATCCTGCTTCGGATAATTGATAAACCTGCATTTTTACCGGACAACCCATTTCACATACGCGACCGGGTTTTTCTCCAGGTTTATATTGAAACTTTTTGGAAATTTTACATGAATCATTTAAACGATCAAACTCAAAAAATTGATTTCTAAAACTCTTCATAAGATTATTCATAATCCCTCCGTTTTTTATTGGAAAAGAACAAGAATGAGAATCGGCCTTTATTCTATATTTAATTATAGCAGAGTCATCCAATGTTTCCTGTTCTGAGATATCCACATTTGTTAACGTCGCACAACCTTTTATAGTATTGGTAGGCAAAAGTAATTAAAAATAAAAACAGCGCGAAAGATGTTGTCAAAATTTTAGAAGATTTTATCAACCTTAATTATAAATTATCATTTGATCAATAACGGTCCCGCTTTTCGTTCCCATGGCTCCTACTAAAGCCCTTGAGGTATCAAGATAAATATTTGGACCAAAATACGGATCATGCACCACATACTTCCCTGTTGAAGATTCCTTATGATGTATTACGACATAATGACCTCCACTTCCTTTTGTTTTTTTAATATAAACAATCACAGGATTATCTTTTTTAATTTGCGAATCAATAACTTTCCAGCTAATATTCCCATGTCTCACCCCATAAGAAGCAAGTGAAACCTTATCGCCATAAGACTTTGAAGGCCACGCAATGAGACCTTCTTCGGTATATATGGGTTTTTTGACAAGCTGCAAAGGAGTTATCTTGTCCTTATGCGCCGTAAAGACCATAGCCACTGATGAAATGGCGCATCCGTAATTTTTCATCTTGAGGCCGGAAATACCAATTTTGACATCTCCCCACTTAGGATCGCGCTGGGAATAATACCAATCGGTTGAAGCGAAAAGCGATGAAGGCGGTTCAGGAAAATCTTTCAATGAAAGACCGCTGTCAGCAAAAAATCGTTCTATATCAAGCAGCTGTTGTTTCTGCTCTTCTATGTTAGCCAGGAGTTTTCTATATCTTTCTTCTTCGCTTTTGGTCTGCACCAAAAGAACCTCCCGTTGTTTTTTCAGCGATTCCAAATTTGAGTTCTTGTCTTTAAGTTCCTGTGTTTTTTTGGCAATTTCACTCTTTTTCTTATCAATGGCATCTCTTTCTTCTTTGAGCTGGTTTTTTATTTCCGTAATTGAGTTAACAATATCTCTGATTTTGTCACCAGTCTGAGCAATCCTGTTTTTCGTGAGAATAAAAGAGGCTATGTTTCCTTTGGACAAATATGCCATTATCAAGCCTCCCTGATTTACTTCATAATAACCTCGGACAATTTCCGCGAGCAGCTTTTTTTGCGACTCGATCAATGTTTCCTTTTCTTTTATCTGACTTTCGAGTCTTATTATCTGGCTGTTGTATTCTTCAATCTGCCTGGTGCTTAATTCGATTTGCGTCTGAACCTGATTCAGGTTCGCTTCAGTAATGTATAACTGATTACTTATTGATTCGCCCTGCTTTTCCTTTATTTCAACAATCTGCCGGTATATTTCGGCTTTTTTCTTAAGCTCTTCAAGTTTTTTTTGAGTGTCCTCCGAAATCTCATCTTCACTGTCAGCTTTGGCGCAATAAAAAGATCCGAGGCAAATAGCCAAGACAAATGATATCACAAATAATGTATGGATTTTTTTTATTTTTATATGCATCACAAAAGATTAAAGCATTTTTATTGCAAAAGTGATCCTTTTCAGGGCTTGATCTTTTCCGAGCACCCAAGCAACCTCAAATGGAGATGGAGATTTTTGAGCTCCGGTCAGTGCCACTCTGAGCGGCCAAAGCAGATCACCGCGTCTTTCACCCACGACTTCGAGAAGACTTTTTTCGAGATTCTCGAGCGTCCAACCATCATTCGGTATTTTTTCAAGCGCGTCTTTTGAAGTTTTGAGAGATTTTTGCAAATCTTTATCCGACATTTTCTTCCATCGAAGAAGTTCTTTTTCATATGACACATCTTCAAAGAAGAACCTATTTTCCTCCCCAACGTCAGCAAGCTTGGTAAGCCTGTCTTTCTCAATAACAAGAACTTTTTTTATATATTCTTCGGTTCTGCGATATTCTGCTGCTTTTTTAAAAAATTCTTTTCGCTTCAAAAAAGGCAAAGCCTCTGCATAAAGATCATTAATATTCATCTTTTTGATATATTGTCCGTTAATCCAATCTAATTTTTTTATATCAAAAACCGCTCCCGCCTTATGAACTTTGGAAAGATCGAATTTTTTAATCAATTCTTCCATTGAAAAAATTTCCTGCGTGCTTCCCTCCCCGGGGTTCCATCCGAGCAAAGCAACGAAATTTATAATGGCTTCTTTCAGATAACCTTTATTGGCATAGTCTTCCACAGCTACATCTCCCTGTCGTTTTGACAGTTTTGTACGATCAGGATTTACCAAAAGAGGAAGATGGGCGAATTTGGGAGTCTCCCATCCGAAATATTTGTAAAGCAACATATGCTTCGGAAGGCTTGGCAACCACTCTTCTCCTCTGATGACATGTGTTATTTTCATTTCGTGGTCATCAATTACGCTCGCCAAATGATATGTAGGATAACCATCGGATTTTAAAATTATTTGATCGTCGAGAAAATCAGTATTAAATCTGACTTTGCCCCTAACTGCATCATTTGTTTCCAATATTTCGCCTTTTTTGATTTTCATCCGTATCACGTATGGAATTTTTTCCGCAAGTTTTTTCTTTATCTCATTTTCGGATAGCTTTAAGCAGCATTGGTCATACATGGGAGCCTGCTTATTCGCCGCTTGTGTTTTTCTGAGCTCCTCAAGACGCTCCAAGCTGCAGAAGCAATAATAAGCATTTCCATCTTTAACGAGTTTTTCGGCATATTTTTTATATACATCAAGTTTTTCCGACTGAACATACGGGCCATACTCTCCCACTTCCAATATGCTTGGATAAGTTTTTGAACTGGCAACTTCCGTCTTGTCCTCTTTTGTTTTCACATCTGTGAAAACTCCTTCGTCCCACTTGATTCCAGCCCAATCCAGAGATTTTATGAGGTTTTCAACTGCGCCTTCAACATATCTCTTTTGATCGGTATCTTCTATTTTTAGCACAAAAGTTCCGCCATTCTTTTTCGTAAACAGAAAATCATAAAGCGCCGTACGAAGCCCTCCCACATGCAAATATCCCGTTGGCGATGGCGCAAAACGCACCCTCACTTTCTTATCCATTGTTTTTTGAAAAAATAATTCTTATTGGAAAAACAAGCACCGCTTTTAGAGCTCTTTTGAGTCTGTATTTCGGCTCAAGCATGAGTCTCCAAAGCCACTCCAAGCCAAAATAACGCATGATTTTTGGCGCTCTTTTGATTTTTCCGGTCGCAAAATCAAAACTGCCGCCAACTCCCATGGCTACGCCAATTATATCATCTTTTAGGAAATTTATGAACATTTCCTGATGCGGAGCGCCGAAAGCACAAAATAATATATCGCATTCGGCATTTGATATTTGGTATGACGCAAACTTGTTTGGATCTATATTATTTCCTGAAAAATTTACATCCGGATAGAACTTGATCAGCGAATCTCGGATTTCTTCATAGGAACTCAGACCGTTTTTGCTCGCCGCAAGAAAAACAGAAAGCCTTTTCTCATTGGCCATACGCAAAATCTCATGCATAAGATCGACGCCCGCAAATCTACATTTAAGCCGCTTTCCAAATCTCAAAAATGCATAACGTATACTAACAGAATCCGCCACGTTTAAATCCGACTTATTTAGTATGTTTTTAAAACCTTTATCTTCTTGTGCTTTCAAAATAATCTCCGCATTAATCGTGCAAACTTGATGAAATTTTCCGTCAAGCAAAAAAGATTCTATTTTTTTAAAAATCTCGTCACGACTCAAGTTGTCTATTCGGACATCCAAAACATTCATATTGTTCTTAGAATTTGATAAAATTTAGAAATTTTATATTTATCGGCCTATTGTAATGGACATTCTTCCACGGAAGCATATTCGGCACCTTCTCCAATACTTTCCATTACCAAAACAGATTCAATTGGCATGGCCGCACTGAATTTTTCATTAATGATCGGTTTATGCTGAAGCTCGTCCCATTTTTTCCTTCTGATTCTGCCCAGTGTTATATGAGGGCTGAATTGTTTATGTTTTGGAGGCATCATTCCTAGTGCTTTTTCCATTTCTTCATTGAGAACGCGCAGCTCCTCACTTGGTACTCCGCTTAATTGAATCAGACGTGAATTATCCGCCGGGGAAAGCTCTATGCGATCAAACACTATTTCAAAAGATTCAAATTTCTTCGCGACATCTTGAACCTTTTGGCATAGTTCCGGCAAAACTTCTTCACCGACGTATCCAACATAGGCTATTGTCAGATGCAGATTTTCTTTCCTGATCCACTTGACCGGAAGATCTTTCCACTCCAAAACTTTTTGTGCAAGACGTTTGCTAAGATGTTCAGGAACACCTATTTCAATGAATATTTTTCTCTTTTTCATGATTAAATTTTAGCAAAACCAAGCCAAAAACACAACCAAAACCCATCTGGCATTGCCAGTAAAATTACTCCATCAAATTTCTTTTTATTCTTTGAACAAACCAACGATTAATAGAATTATTTTATTCAAGAATAAAAAATTAATATATCAATTAATATTATTTATACATTTTACTTTTTCCAGTCTTTAATCAAGATTCCTCCGTGAGTCCTCTTGACTTTTACTTTCTGCTTTTCGCGCCAGCCCAAGGACGTTGTCATTTCTTTTGGAAGAGTGAGCCCGAGACTTGACCCTGCCCTGCCCATTCGTATGAGATTTCGCGTGTTTTTGTTTTTAAGTTTTCTGCTTGGCATATTTTTGTTTTAAATTTGTTGCTTAACGTGTTAAGCAACATGTTAAGCAACACGTTGCTAAACAATTATTTTTTGTTTATGGTATTATTTTAACATTTCAACATTTTTTAATCCAGTAAGATTTGAATATTAAAAAGCCTGGCGACATGATTCTGTCGGCAGGCTTTTTTCGGGAGAAACTGTTGGGTTCGCACATTTCATTTCTTTGCGTTGCTTTCAGCCCTGACTACATAAAGTTTAAAACGTTTTCTATTCAGCTCCTCCGCTTTTAGTTTAAGACTATGCAATTTCCCCATTGACTCGCTGATTCGCTGCTCGAAATCATAATCCTTCAGCTTACTACGTACAGCTTCAGGATCGGAGCTATTCTCGTGTTTCAACTGTTCAAACCTCCTTTCTATGTCGCGCACCTCTCTTGAAGCATTTTCAAATGTCAGACGGGAACTCTTGGGAAGATGGTCGCTAACTTCAAAAACCTCACCAATCTTCTTTCCCGCCGAAATCAGTAGTTTTTGCAAACTGAAAAAATTCCTTTCATTTTCATTCATAATCATTAATAATCTCAATTTTTCCTTCTTTGCCGCTTTTCTTTTGGAGAAGTATCGGCGCAAAAAATGGCGTGAAAACCAGATTGCCCCTCCTGCAAAAAGCAAAGATATGAATGCAAACATAACCCCTCCTCGACACTTGTTATTGTTTTTAAAGAACAACTTATCATACCAGAAATATGCATTTCTGTCAAAAACCTTAAAAAAATAAAGAAAAGCCCGCCGCGATGGATCCGCAACGGGCAGACTGATGCACACGCAAAATCAGTTGTCGTCTGAAGACTTCATCAGAACAACATACTCCACCTCTCCGGAACCTTCAATATAATACTGCCGGAAAAAAGCAGAACTCATACGAATCTTCATAAGCATATCTTTCTTAGTCTTGATGATTTGTTCGAGGCTCTGTATTTTCAGGAAAGCGCTAACCGCCCCAGGATCAGATTCGTTCATTGCAAAAAATTTTCCAATAACGCCACCCAGCACCTTAATCTCTTCGTGAGCTACACACAAAATCACATCTTCAAAAACATTCTGGGAATCATAATCTAAATCTCTTACTTCATAGAGAATAAACTCAGTCTCTCTCAGCAACTCCTGGGTCTCGATCAACTTTGCATGATTATCGCTTTTAATTTGAGCTAATTTTTTTGTCCTTTTTTCGATCAAACTAAACAGGACGACTCCCCCAAAAATCACAATCAATATACAAATCACTGCAACTGAGAATATAATCATGATAAGTCTCCTTTCGTGATGTTTTCTTTTTTAAAGCAACAACTTTACAAAATATGACACATCCATAGCATTTGTCAATGAAACAAATAAAAAACCCGCCGAACACTTTATGCCGGCGGTCTTGCCTTGAAATCGGATTACACGCCCCTCAATCCCCTGAAGCATCCGAGATCGGAACGTTCGAAAGCACGAACAAAATATTCCTCAAAAGGAAGAAATTTTTCAAGATATGCGATATAGTGCCCCAATCTTTCAATCCACTTGTCGTTGTCCAGCTGCATTCTTATGATTTTTGCGGCGTCTAGACATGCCAAATCGTTACGTTCTCTCATTTGAGCAAAAAAGAAACCTATCGACTTGGCAAATTCATACTGCACGCCAATATCACCGTTAAAGCAACTATCTCCTTTGATATCAAGCTTTTCGACGCGAGCAAGAAGCGTCCTGAATTCCTTGTAAAGAGACGCGATCTTATCGAGCTCTTTCTTGTTTTTCTCTCTTACGCTTTTTGCTTCGCATTTTTCTCTGCTAGAACTAACTATTGCAGTGGCAAGCAACAGCATGACAGGAATTGCTAAAATAATTTCATACCGCATGTCTCCTCCTTTTCAAATTTTTTATATTTTTTGCAAAGATCAACAATATAAGTATTGCCGTAATGCCTTTTTTTGTCAATTGCGTATTTAATGAATAAAAAAGAGGCTGGAAGAGGCTTCCAGCCAGGGTTCCAATGAACCTTATTGCAATTTGGGCAAAAAGAATGGGACGGATCAGGATTTTCCTGTTGTTAATGAACCAGAAGGACAGTATTTAGCGTATGATATATGCCCCGGTTCTGTCAAATAAAAAAGAATTGATATGCCCTTTTGCAAACAAAAAGATACTGGTACAATTTGTATATGGAGAGAAAAAGAAACATAAAATCCTTCGGTGAGCTCATGAAAAATAGGACGGCAAAAAAACCGCCCGCTTATCAATGGCAAGATTTAGCCCTTACGGTCATCAAAGAATTGGAGATACCAAACAACAAGCGCAGTTCAATTTTTCAAGTATGCAAAAAATACAGCAGACAAACCGTGTTAAAAGCCATGAATGACACAAAGGAGCTTTGCAAAACGGGCGAAAAATGGCGCTATTTCTTCAAGATTATCAATAAGACTTCAAGCGACATGGAGAAATCAGACCTGCCCTTCTAAAATGTATTTTCAAAGCTTTTTGATTGCCGGACTTGACACAAAATGCAAAATATGCTATACTAAAAAATAGTACATATGTAGAAAATTTCACCACCGTTAGACATTGTGTTAATCTGCAAAAGCCTCTCGCAGAAATTTATTTTTTGCCTGAGGCTTTTTTGTCAAAAAATATTTCTTAAAATTTCATCATGATTTGCACTAATATTGCGGGTTTGTCGAACTTCCTGTACAATTTACTTATAATCGGATTATAAGAAAATGAAGCTGAAAATACGAAAAAATCCAGATCCGATTTTGCGCCAAAAAGCGGCCAAAATCAAGTTTCCTCTTGACAAAAAAACGCAAGAGCTTGTTTTGGTGATGTCTGAAATGTTGATTTCAAACAAAAACGCGATCGGACTTGCCGCTCCGCAGGTCGGAGAAAGCCTTCGGCTCTGCGTGATCAACCTGGACGGTGAGCTTTATGTCGCGATAAATCCGAAAATAACGGCAAAATCAAGAAAAAAAATAGTTAGTGAAGAAGGCTGTCTGAGTTTTCCGAACGAGTTTTATCCCGTTTCTAGATGTGAAGATGTACAGGTCAGATTTTCGGATCCCGACGGAAAACCAAGAAAAGTAAGGGCTCGTGGACTTCTCGCACGCGCTTTCCAGCATGAAATAGATCATTTGGATGGAATTCTTTTTATCGATAAAATCACAAAATCAAAAACAATATCCAAATCCACGAATTAATTCAATTCAGTCAATGCTGTAACGTGCGGTAATCGCGCATGAAATGTATTGACAGATTTGAATGATAATTTTATGGCAAAAGAAATAAAACTCCGTATGATATTCATGGGCACTTCCCGATTGTCAGAAAAAATATTTGAAAGTCTGCTGGAGAACAAATACAACATTGTGGGAGTGTTCACCAAACCCGATTCAAAAACCGGACGCAATCAGGGAATGACATCCCCTGCAGTTAAAATTCTTGCCCAAAAACACAAGATTCCTGTTTTTCAGCCGGAAAGGTTCGATGATCAAGCTGTAAAAGAACTGGAGAAGCTCAAGCCTGATCTTGCGGTGGTAGCAGCCTATGGCAAGATACTTCCAAAAGCAGCTCTTGAATTGCCGGCTTTCGGGTGCATCAATGTGCATGTTTCTCTTTTGCCAAAATATCGGGGGCCCTCTCCGATTCAAAATGCTTTACTTCAGGGTGAAAAAGAAACTGGGGTGACAGTAATGCTGATGGATGAAGGAATTGATTCCGGCGATATTCTCGCGCAAAAAGCTATACCAATCAAACCGCATGACAACACGAAAATACTTTCTGATGAATTGGCCGTGCTTGGTGCCGAGCTTCTACTGGAAACCATTCCTCTTTGGGTCAAACGGAAAATACAGCCAAAACCCCAGGATCACTCCCGCGCGACACTTTGCCAGCTGATTGAACGCGAGGACGGACATATTTATTGGTCGGAAACAGCAGAAGCAATCTATAACAGATATAGAGCGCTTTCTCCGTGGCCTGGTATTTTTTCATATTGGAAAAACAATGACAATCTCGTGCGTTTGAAATTGTTATCAATATATTTACAAAAAATCAATCCGATCGAAAAACACGCTGAAGGCGAAGTGTTTGAAATCGGAGACGGTATCGGAGTGCAAACTTCGAGAGGAGTAATAATAATCAAAGAAATACAAAAAGAAGGCAAAAGACCGATGAGCGTGAAAGATTTTATCATTGGTGCCCAAGGCTTCATTGGAAGTATTTTGCAATAATTCGAAAAAATGTTTAACAAAGAAAAACTCGCGGGAAGAACATCTTCTTCAGGCAGAAAATTAGAAAAACAAGAGATCTTAGCCCTAATACTAGGCTTTTTTCTTATACTACTTGTTGCAATCTTTACCTTAACGAGAAGCAACCAGAAAATAGCTTCGGAACCGCAATCAATCATAATCGAACCGGAAGAAAAAGCATACGCCCATAAAACAATAAACGCAAAAGAGCTTCACAAAAAAATCATCGTTGAGAATGATACCGCAGGCCTAGCTTTGCTGGACATTCGTCCGTTTGAAGCTTATGCCAAAGAACATATTGTGGGGTCAATAAACATAGTTCCGGAAGAGTTTCCTGAGAATGGGAAAATAGACGCGCATGACCATATAATAGTAATAAGTGAGAAAAGCACCGACCCGGAAGTTAAGAATATGCTCAAAAAACTCAAAAAAGAAGGTTTTGAAAATGTAAGTGTCCTTGCCGGAGGAATGGAAGCATGGACAGCAATGGCCGGCATAACCGTCACATACGGTGATCCAAACTCATTCGTAGACCAAGCAAAAGTTTCATATGTCACGCAGGAAAAGCTAAACGAAGCGGTTGAGCAAAAAGTTCCCATGTTTATAATTGACGTCAGAAGTCCTGAAAAATTTTCTAATGGACACATCCCGGGAGCAAAAAACATACCCTTTGAAGAGCTTGAAAAAAGACGAAAAGAAATCACCGAGAAAAAAGTGGTGGTTGTCGGCAACAACGAGTTGGAAGAATTCCAAGCATCCGTTCAGATGTATGATATGTTACTTGTGTCTCCTTATGTGCTAAAAGGCGGAATGCCGAAGTGGCTAGAAAACAGATTCCCGATCGAAAAATAAAATCCTGCAAATATTTGAAACAAAAGGCTAAACCTCAGCCTGGAGGTCTAGCCTTTTAAAACTTTTCAAAAAATTTCCCGACTATTACAATCAAGAGGTTTAGCCTCCATATGGAAGCTAAACCTCTTGATTGAAGATGTCATTGCTATTGTCTGATCCCCAGCTTCTCTTTGAGAATATTGATCGCTTCATCCAGCTGCGGGTCGCGATTGTTGTCAAAATCATCGTTGCTAAGTTCAACTTCTCTGTCCGGCTGTATTCCCTCTTCATTTATCTGCCTGCCGCTAGGAGTGAGCCAGCGCGCAACTGTGATTTTGGCGGCAGTTCCCTGAGAAAGTTCAATGAACTCCTGAACCGATCCCTTTCCGAACGATTTTTTACCGACCAAAGTGACATTATCACGATTGTCTTTGAGCGCGCCCGCAAGAATTTCTGAAGCGCTCGCACTCCCCTCATTTATAAGAACAACGGTTTCAATCTGACTCCCCAGATCGCCGCCGCGCGAATACATTTTCTTTTGGCTTTTGTCCTGGCTTTCTTCAATGACAACCACCTTTCCTTTAGGAAGGAGCTTGCTTGCTATATCAATGGACGTCTGCAAATAACCTCCGGGATTGTTTCTGAGATCAATGATTAGTCCTTTTGCTTTCTTTGAATTTACTTCTGAAATAGCACTAGAAAAACCTTTATTTGTATCATCTCCGAAACGCATGATTGTGATGGCTGCAATATCTTTCTCTTTCCATTCAAGCGTCACGCTTTTCACATTAATAACATCCCTTTTCACCTGCACATCGCGCGTATCTTGGTCTCCTTCGCGGAATATGGTCAGCGTAACAGTCGTGCCTCTGGGGCCGCGAATATTATCAACTGCCTCATCAACGCTCATATCTCCGGTACTCTTGCCGTCAATGTTTATTATTTTGTCTCCGCTGCGAAGCCCGGCTTTCTCGGCGGGCGTGTCTTTGAGCGGCGCAATTATAGTAAGCATTCCCTGCTTTATGCCAAGCTCTGCGCCAATTCCTTCAAAATTGCCGGATATGTCTTCGCTGAACTTTTTGTTTTCTTCGGGATCAAAAAAATCCGTATATGGATCACTGGTCGCATGCATCATTCCTTTGATCGCACCATAAAAAAGCTCTTTGGCATCAAGTTTGTCAGAATCTATGTATTTGCTTTTGAGAAGATCATATACATTCCAGAACAACGAGAAATCTATTGTATTTTTTTGTAAATCTTTATTTTTGAATATAGCATCTTCTACTGGAATCGGCGATTCTATGTTCTTTTGCGTTTCCTTACCTTTCTCGAATCCCACCAAAAAAACGAACAAGAGGAGCAGCGCAAAACCGACCAACTTCATGTAGTTGGCAAAAAATTTTTTTCTTAAATCGTTCCTTTCAATCTTATTCTTTCCGCTATGCGTCTGTTCCATAACCAATTCTTTAAAACTTATTTATAAGTAACCGAAAACTATTTATGAACCGGGAGCGGCTTCCCGAAAAATTTCCAGAAATATTTCAGCGCGCTCATTATGTGTGTCCAGGCAAGCTTGCTTGAAATGAGTGATTTTATTGCACTTCCCTTGGAACTGCCTTTTCCGTGATAGTGATGCATGCTGGCCAAGGGATAATAAACAACTTTAAATCCGTTTTCCCAAAATCTTCTGCACCAGTCGACATCTTCCATATACATGAAATATCGCGAGTCCATGCGGCCGACCTTATTAACCGCCTCCTTCGAAACCATAAGCGAGCTGCCCATCAGCCAATCAACTTCTCTCGGCTCAGCGTGATCATAATCGCGCATCAAGAATTGATCAAGATGCTTTTTTGCAAATGGCAGTTTGCCAAGAAATGTCCTTCTGTAGACTATAGTCATCGGTTTGTAGAATCTGAAACAAGATTCCTGAAACGCTCCGTTAAAATTCAGAAGTTTTGGTCCGATCATTCCGATCGATTTATCGCTGGCTATATAGTCATACATCTTTTGGATTGAATCCGGTTTGACAATAATATCACCGTTTAAAATAAGTATGTACTCGCCTCTGCAATGGTCCAAACCCTTATCAACACAAGCCAGAAATCCTATATTTTTTTTATCCGGAAAAAAAGAAATATCAGGAAATTCTTCCCGCATCATCGTTTCCGTTTCCTCCAATGTTTTACTGTCACAAACAACCAGTTCATGCCGCACTCCGATCGTGCTCTTTTTAATCGAGTTCAGACAAAGCCTAAGCAACTCGGGATTGCCGTAATTTGTTACAATGATAGAAAGATCCATATTGTTATACCATTCTAATAACGCAAGATCACGTTTTCATGATTGGAAAATACGCCTGGCATCTTTTGCGCGGATTATGCTTGAGGTTCGGTTTGGGCAGCAGGAAGAGAAAAAACATTCCGAAACATCTCGTGAATTCTGTCGTAGTTATCTCCTCTGGGCTCCAGAGTGTATCCTCTTTCAGGCGTTTCTTGGGGCGCATAAAGCAATCCTTCCTCAGAATTTTCCAATACCTTTTGTGTTATCTCTGGATTTTCCATGCCTTTGTATATGTTATAGAGGCTTTTCATTTCCCATGCGGCCATATCGGTTTTTACGCTGTTACCTAAAACATCGAGCATCGCGTTAACTTTCGTAAAATCACTAAGAGTTCCCAAGCTTGTAGCTTTCTTCTGAATTGCCTGCAAAATCATCTGCTGGCGTCTTGCTCGGTCAAAATCACTCGAAGTTTCCCGCGCTCGCGCCAAGCAAAGAGCTTGTTCTCCCGTAAGGGCTATATCACCGGCTTTAAGGGTAAAATTTCCTCCGCATTCCTTGGCATCCTTTGTATAGCACAATGGGAAATGACGATATCCGATCGATCCGTCTCTTCTGGTGACTTTTTTCTCTTCGGTCTGCCCTGTTGGAACCACAAAAGTCGTATCATCACATCTTCCTTTAATTCCCATAAATTGCGAAGGTTCTGAAAAATTGTTATCGAGATGTATTTCTATCCCTCCCAAGCTATCAACCAACTCCTTAAATCCTTCAAAATCAATTCGCGCTCCATAATGTATCTCTTGCCCCAGAACCTCTTCTAGCACTTTTTCCATCTGTGAAATACCCTTCTCTTTTCCGTTCTCTTCGCCATACGCGTGCACTGCGTTTATTTTACTGTAGCTTTCCGTGCCGGGATTTTTCACCCACAAATCCCTGGGGACGGAAACTAGCGCTACTTTGTTTTCCTGGGGTTTGATGCTTGCAACCATGATTGTATCCGTTAGAGTTCCGCCACCGGGAAGATTTTCGCCTCTCATGCCAAGAAGCACAATGTTTATTCTTCCTTCTTCTTCTCCCTTAAGAACATCTCTTACTCCCGGAATTGCATGTGTTATACTTTGCAGCAAGCTTCCCCCTCCTTCGGTAGAAATCTTACTCAAAATAAAACCCGCCTTCCACGCGGCAAGTCCTCCGATAATAAAAAAGATGCCTCCGACAACAAAAAGTGGCATAAGCCATTTTCTTTTTTTCACATAACCATTGCTACTTGTGTAGTGCATATTTTGTTTTAAAGAATTATAATTAGATTATTAAACCGCTTCATTATGATACAACTTATCATAAATTGCAAGCGTTTTTTTTGCTGAATTTTGCCAAGAAAAAGAGCTAACCCGTGTTTTTCCAGAATTTGTTAGCTCCCTCCTAAGGTTACTATCCATGGAAATATCATACAACTTTTTTGAGAAATCATCAAGGCTGGATGTATCGAAGTAAAGTGCGCCTTTTTGTGCAACTTCTCTGAGACTCGTAATGTCTGCAGAAAGAACCGGAACATCCTGACTCATCGCCTCAAGAAGCGGTATTCCAAATCCCTCATAGAGCGACGGAAGCACAAAAGCATGAGCAAGCCTATATACAAAAATTTTATCATTCTCATCGATAAATCCTGGAAAAAGCACGTCTTTTTCCAGACTTTCCACTTTTATTATCTCCTCTATCCTCTTGTCAAAGTTATGGGCATTTTTATTTCCGCAAATGACTAGTTTTATTCCATCGAGACGTTTCTTGGTTTTTGCATAGGCGCTGATGAGCATTGGGATATTTTTTCTCGGCTGGAGCGTTCCTATGTAGAGTATGAATTTTTCAGGAAGTCCATACTTATCCGCCACGCGTGATGCGTAAGCAGCCAGCGTTTCATCCGCCAAAAACTCCTCCCCGACGGAGTTATGCACGACTTCAACTTTTTCAGGAGCTATCTTATAGAATTTTACTATTTCATTTTTGGTAAACTCGGACACCGCGATTATTTTATCAGCCCTCTTCAAACTTATCGGGATCAATGTTTTAAGGAAAAACAAATCTGAAAATCTTATAAATTTCGGAAAAAAATTAAAAGAAATATCGTGTATGACAGTTACAATCTTAATTCTTTTTGGCACGAACCATGGAGTAATGTATTGCGTATGATATATATCAACAGGATTTTTTCTAAGATATCGGGAAAGCGTCCAAAAATTCCATTTGAATTTCCCGGCCGGAAGTGAAATAATGTTGAAATTTTCCTTACCGCCTATTTCAAGCTTATTTTTTATTTCAGACAGTGTTTTTTCATCCGAAATATCCGTAAACAATTCGAATTCATGATCCGTATCAATTCGTGCCAGATTCTTCACCAAATTGAAAAACACCGCCTCATCGCCGGTCCTTTTCTTCCCAATCAATCTGATATCGATGCCTATTTTCATGCTATTTGATTATACCCCGCAAAAAGCACTTCGTCTAATGCCCGCCGAATTTGTTACTTAACGTGTTACATAACATGTTCAGTAACACGTTACTGAACAATTCCAAACTTCACCATAAAAGACTTCACGGACTTAATAAACTTGATGAACTTTATGATCTTGATGATCTTGATGAACTTGATGAACTTTTAGCTCACATTCAGTCCGCTCGGTGAAGCAGGCGCTGTTTCGTCTCCGGATTGCGAAGCACCTTCGATCCAAGCAGGATCTCCTGAAGGAGCATTCTGCAAAGTTGAAACATTCGCAAGACTCAGCACTCCGTCGACCCAATCGTTGTCATTGGGATTTGTCGCACCGACATAAGACGGAATTGTCACGCTGTCAAGATATGGATGGTTTCCACCAAGTCCACCGTCGGAAATGGTACGCGTACCGTCAAGCAAAAAAGAACCCGCGGTTTTGTATTGATCGGCACCGGATGAACTTTGAAAAAGTCCCAAATTTGAATTTGTATAGTTATTAACTCCACGCAATGTATTGAACGCTGAAGTCGTGATCCAACGAGTCGATTTGCATAAATATGAGTTGGGAAGACCGAAATGCCTCGAGGAACTTCCGGGATTGTGCACGAAGTTCCTGTCAACAAGAGTATTAGTCCATGTGTATTCATGATTGCAAGGATCATTTTGAAACCAAAGTATGGCAACGCCAAAAGCGGGATAATAGTCAAGAGGCGTGAATGAAGTAGAAATATTATTCACAATAAAAGTATTCAAATCAGCCTCGGTATATCCCAATCCGCCACCCATATCATTGACAATCCCGTCACCTATCACAGTATTGTTATATATTGATCTCCAAAAAGTCGGATAATCCGTCGAGGGAATGCCTATTTTGCAATCTACAATGTTATTATGTATCTGCTCAAAGTCTTGCGTGGCATAAAAAGAAGTTTCCATGCCTTCTCCACCCAGCACGATATTATGGTGCAATTTATTGCCATGTTCTTTCCTTGTTAAGTCCGAGTTCAGTGCAACTGCTCCGAGCGAATTAAATGTTGTCAGATATTGCGCTGCCTTGTCATGATACGCCGTGTGCGCTCCTGGTCCGAAAAAATTATATCTGATTTCATTATCCCTGTTGCAACCGTCAAAAGCATATCTTGGACTTCCTTCTTCCATTGGCGTTTTATAAAGATAATCTGCAAATATTTCTATGTGGTTCCTGTTTGCAGCCTGCCCTATCCCCCCATTACGTTCAAAATAGTTATACTCGAAAACTGAACCCATGCCCCCATAGATCAATATGCCTGCTGCATTTGTTGTCGATAAGGCTGGATATGCATTGTCGTGTATGTAGCAATAGCGCACCTTGTTCGGCCCACCAGACCATCCCAAGCCTCCTCCCGCTCCTCCGGAATCACCACCTCCTGTTATTTCTAGGCGTTCAAATACTATATATTTCAGCCAGTTTTCCGGATTTTCTCTGAGATACCCACCTGACAAAGTACCCCAGCCAAAAGCAAACCTGTTTCCCTGTCCATCAATTATTGCCCATTCTCCCGGATACGAAGCTATGGTTGTATATTCACCTTCATTCCACGACGTTCCACTGATGCGATAGCTTATCGCCATTTGAGAACCATTGCCACTACAGCCACCAATACTTGTGGAATTACTATTCCAATACCCTTCCCGATAGGTCCCTCCACGAAGATAAATAGTATCTCCAGGCTGTGCAATTTGGTCACCGATAGCCATTTCGCAACCGGTTGCCGACCCCCAAAGCATGTCTTTCAGGCTACTGGTTGCTTTTACGCCTTCTCCAACCAAACATGTTCTTACCGCAGGATCATAATGAGTAGTTGTCCCATCACAATTTTCCGCTAGAGTCTGATCGACATAAACGGTCGCGGCATAAGAATTTTTCGCAACACAAAAGACTCCCGCAAGAACGACGATGACGAGAAAAGAAACGGTTTTTATTTTTTTGCTTTCCATTTTTGTATTTTTCTTTCGCGCTTTATAAATTTTCAATTTAATGCACTTGATAAATCTTTAGCTTACGGAAAGTCCGGTTGGAGACGATGGCGACGTTACATCCGCTTCCCCGTCGTTCCAATACTCGCTTTCGGCTATTTCCCAGCCATAAGTTCCGACAAGATCTCGGTTGATAAGAAAACCGCCAGAATTGACAAGCCCTGAGCTTTCGCCCAAGTTATTTGAATGTGTTCCAATGCATTGATAGGCATCGGGGCTAGAAGAGTAGTGATATGAGATTCCTCTATCCGAATTTTGAAACACATTATTTTCAAAATACCACGGACCATCGCAATCGTCAGGATATTCAAGACCCCTCATGACCAATTTGCCCGTCGATATTGTGTTCCTATAAAACCATGTTCTTTTGGTTTCATCCGCTGAGTTTAATCTGATCATTTCAGAATCGGCATAATTTCTGAAATGATTGTAACTAATCTCTATGTCCTGAGAATCCACATTGCCATGCACAGAATCAAATCCCAAAAGAGAATTTGTAGATCCGCCCATAATCCCGTAGGAACTATTCTCAGGAAGAATAATTTCATTTCTCCTAAACGTTAGATTTCGAATACACACTTTGAAAGCCATCACTTGATTGGTAGCTGAATCTTCAGGACGAACGAAATCATCCACAGTGCAATTTTCAACAAGTATTTTTACGTTATCGTAAATTGAGCCGATGGCTTGAGGTCCGCGGAAACCCGTGAAACGGCAATTTTGAAACACAAGATAATAACCGACTCCGGAATGCATCGTAAAATATGCTCCTTGATTGGAATTGTAATTGGTTCTTTCCAGCGTCAAAGTATCGAAAACACAATTATAGAAAGTTGCGTAATTTGCGGAACTTGAAGATCGGAAAAAATATTCCCTTCCTCTATAAAACCTTAGTCCTTCAAAATAGAAAGAGGCATCGGAGGGAGCTCCATAGAATAATCTATTATTAGTAAGATCAATCGTCACATCCTCCCCGGGATACGCGATCCATTTGTGAGGAGCATCTGTCGGGCTGCTCCAGACATAACCGGAAGCATTTCCTACCGTATAATCACCCCTGACCGGCAAATTATATGTGCCTTCACGGAAACACACTATGTCTGTCGCGTTCCTGCTGCTGAAATCGTTTATCTTGTTATACGGTGAGTTTAACGTCCCATTTCCCCCATCTTGTGCATTTGCGTCCACAAATATAAATCCGTTTGTGGTTACATCAATATCCCAGGTTGATGAGATGCTGGTTCCGTTTTTGTCGTGGACTGTAATTTGAATGTCATTTGCATCTTGCTGGGGATTTGGCCAAATAATTACTCCTGTTTTTCTGTCTATTGTCATGCCTTCTGGAGCGTTGGAAAGCGAAAAGACATAGGGATATGTTCCTCCGATGACTTGAGCCTTGAATTCATATTGAATTCCTGGATATGCTCTAAATACCCTGTGAGTTGAGGGTATTGCCGGATTTCCCGTTCCTGCTTCCTTTGGAGCAATTATTTCAAGCGGCTGATGGTTTCCGTAGGCAAGAGAGTTGTTTGCAAGGAAGAAGGTGCCGAAAAGGATTAGGAAAAATATTTTTAAATGCTTTTGCATCATAAATTTGTTGCTTAACATGTTGCTGAACGTGTTGAGCAACACGTTACTTAACAATTTAACAAAATTTGCGGACTCTGAAAACTTTTAACTTACAGAAAGTCCGGTTGGTGAAGCAGGTGATACAGCATCTGAAGGCTGCCCGGCATTAATTCCAACCAAAGAAACATCTGCGCCCATATCACCATTATCAGAGGCTGAATTGTTTGCCAACCCTCCGGTTATTTCAAAATCGGCAACAATATTCATGTTTCCGGATATGTTGGCAAAGGTTGGCAGTACATTTATCGAATTTTGATCAAACGGATTATTTGCTGCTTTCCATGCATTCAAGGAGTATGTGCCGGAACTGTGACTTATCACATTTTGATTCGATTGATTATAAAAACAGTTATGATCGGATTCATCCGGCAAGCCTTCACCATATAAATTTATGGAGTATTCTCTTCCATGATTCCCTGCTGAATTTACAACGACATTGTCAAACACTCTGGCACCAGTCACGGAACCAACACTTGAAGCATGCAGATATATCCCGGAATCTCCGCAGCCATAAACGGTATTATGCATTATCACGGGATAAGTTCCTTCGTCATATTCTTCCGCATTTGCGATTTCAATACCGGTAGCGCCAATACCGTTTATTATGAGATTATTGCTTATAACAGTGCCTGGTGAGCCGCTCCAGATGGATCCCCTAGTGTTTCCGCCGCACTCATGAAAAAAGTTATTCCTATATATATGTCCCAATGAAGCGGAATTCCCATACTTGTTGGCTATTCCCGATTGCAGATTATGGAATTCATTGTTTTCAATCGTCAGATTATAAACGTTTTGGATTTTTATCCCGCTGCCTTCCCCCATATTATCACCAAATATTTCATTATTTCTTATGATTATGTCATGCGTTCCGCCGCCTTGACCGATCCAGATTTGCGCAGGATTGTTGGTTGTCCAGGTTTCTCCGCCTCTTGATATTGAACTTATCCTGCAATTTTGAACAGTTACATGATGGCTGGCGCTGTCACTTCCGATAGTGACGTTGCCTCTTGTGTGGCCTCCCCCGTTTCTAAGGTCAAGACGATCCAAGATTATGTAGTCTCTACCGCTAATGTTGAATATCGGACCATACGCATCCTCATCGTTAGCATACTCAGCATCAAGGATCGGGATGCCCTCGTCTTCCGCAGAAGTAACGATGATGGGATTTTCAACATTCCCGCTTGCGGAAAAAACGATATTTCTCACATCTGCGTTGGAATATGTTCCTTCATGGATAACGAGAGTATCTCCGCCACCGATGCGAGCGCATCCATGCTTGGGAGTTGCCCAAGGCGCACCCGAGGAGCCATCACCGGCAATATCACTTCCGGTTTTTGACACGTGAAAAATATCAGCTGAGCATCTTCCCGCACAACAAAAAAGACTCAGCGACACGATTGTAAATGTTGTAATTTTTCCGGCCGTTCTATGTGTTTTCTTTCGCATTTTCTTGATAAACTTGAAACTTAATGGATAATCTACACTCTTATGACGATTCCTTCGGGTATCGGCAGTTTTTTGTCCTTGATTTTCGGGTTCAGCATCCAAAGCCTTCCGCATTCCTTTTTGTTTCCGCCGGCAATATCCATAAGGGTCGGACACGTCGCGCGCTCGACATATAATTTTTGTTTCGGATAAATCATATAAACTCCCTTGCTTTTCGGTTTCAGCCCATTGAGATCCGCGATTTTCTCGGAAGTTGTTCCGTATTTTTTGGCAATCCCATACAGCGTGTCGCCAGTTTCCACTTCAATAGCAAAATCTTTTCCCATTGTCCTGTTGATCGTGATATGTTGTTTCACAATGATGCGATCAAAATTTTCCGGCAAAGTTCGATTCTCCATCTCTTCTTCCAAAATCCTTTTGATTGCCCTGATTGCGGGAAGATAGTTTGTGTTTTCCCCATACTTTTTCGCTTTGTCTCGAAAAAGCGCCCTTTCGACGTTTTCAACATCCGGAAGCCTGACTCTTTGCCTTTTCGAAAGCTCTGTGTCAAAGTCAAGATTGAAATTTTCGGCTTTTACGGATTCCGGCGAAATTCCATATATTTTTGCCACATCCCTGATCGTTCCGCCATTTTCCACTTCATGGAAAAATTCCTTGGAATTAAGGTCCGCTTCGATGAATCCATAGAGACCTTCAATGCTCATCTTATTTCCATCTCTGCCAGCCGCTTTCCAATATGATCCGACCACTCCGTTATATCCTTGGCGCGCTAGATCCATGTTTTTCCCGTATCTCAGAAAAAATTTTATCATCAACGTGCAATAAGCCTTGGCACTTGCGACCGGATCATATCTTTCATCACAATTCCCTTTCATCTTCAGTCCTTCTTCTGCGGCAGTCTCTTTCATGAACTGATGCATACCGGCCGCATGCACCCAAGATTCGGCAAATGGATTTCCGGACGATTCGCGGATGATTTGCGCCACATAATTCAAATACAGTTCATTTTTTTCTTTGTCACTCAATTTCCACCGCTTCTGCTTCTCTTCCTCGGTCAAACTGTCGTATGCGGTCTTTTCTTCTTCGCTCAATTTGTCGTATCTTTTTTTCTCATCCGCTTTCCTGATTTCCTCCAGCCTGCCAATAAAATTTTCTTGAAAAATCGTTTTTAAATTCTTTTCCCCAGCTATGTCGGCTTCCATCCACGACATAGTGTTTGCGTAAGCCTTGCGCACCTCAGATTTTCTCTTGGAATATCTGTTGTACCAATATTCTTCCTGGATTTGCGCCTGCTCCGCGCCGTATTTGTAATATTTTCCTCTTTCATATCGAAAAATCTCTTCGTTAATTTTTTCGTTGTCCTTTTCCTTTTCTATCTGTTCCGGAGTTATTTCCATTTCTTTTTCTTCAATGGCTTTCTCTTCCTCTTCCTGCACCGCTTCATAGCGCGCTTCATTCTCCTTGTTCAATCGGAAAATGTTCATAAGCACCTGTTCGGAATGCGAATCAAGCGGAAACTTGCTTGCGAGCCAAGTAAATCCTGCCGCAGGGATGACTTTCAGCAAAAAGTTTCTTTTTGTGGTTTTAGCGTTTAGCAGATTCAGAAAAAAACCATAATCTTTAGTCGGCTTTGCAGAACTTTTGATTTTTTTTCTTTCTTTAGCTGAATTAACCCCTTTCTTTCCCTCGTTGTAATTTTCAGCGATCCTGCTTGCCAGAATTTGCCCGACATTTCTTCTATCCAAATCAATTTTTGATTTTTGTTTTTCAATTTTCTTTGCTTCGTTTGATGCCCCGAAAAGTCTCCTGAGAAAACCTTTTTCGTTTTTTGGCGCTCTTTTTTCGGCCTGTCTTTGCTGTGATTCTTCATACAAAAACCCCCTGCTGTCCTCGTGCGGATCCGGAGCATTTTTTATGTTCCTTCTTATTTCAGACATTCTTTTAAGCCTTTCCGCTTCTTCAATCGCTTCCATCGTGTCTGATGTGCGCCTTCCCACCATGAAATCGGATTTTTGTTTTATTCCCCCTATCGCATAAGCATCACGGTTTTCCGCTTTATCGTCCGCCTCTTGCTCATGCTCTCTCGAATTTTTCCCCTTGTTCCTTTTTTGCGTTTCTTCCCAATACCGCCCGGTTATTTTTGGTCCTGATTCATTCGACATTGTTTCATGAAATTATTTGTTATTCGGCTATAAGATGCAAACTGTCCATGCATATTAATAATAAGCCAAAAATCCGCAACTAACAAACTGCGTTTAGAATTCCCTTTGATCTAAAAAATTGCAACGTACCATAGGGGCCTCTGTGAAAAATCAACGCGACTATTTCAGATGACACTTAATCCCGAAGGAATGGCTGGCGGAGTTTCATCTTCCGGCACAGTACCCTCCGCGGTATAACCTATTGTCTCGTTCCCGGTAACATACGCCCCTATGACGGAAGGATACGATCCGCCCCGACCGTCGGTCGGATATGTTGATCGCTTGAAATCCGATGACGCGGAGAAATTTCCGCTTGCGTTCAGGAATCCCGGATTGGAAGTGACCGAATGGGCATCGAAACCCGATGCCGAAGTGAGGGTTCTCCAAGAAGCAAGCGAGTGGTTTGTCGCATAATTCCTGCACCAAGAAGAATAGTTGTAAAATTGATTGTAGTCACTGTAGACAAAAGATTCATTCCACCAGTTTGCGGTGTTGTAGTATTGATAATATCCGCGCGATCCCATAACGGCCAGATTGTTATACACGACCTGATTTTTGCAAGGACGCTGACCAAAAGGCACGTTTTCAGCATTGTCCGCCATGTGCAGAAATTCGACGGATTCCCCGTTCAAAGAGCTGGTAGAATTATAGAAAGTGTTGTTGTACATCTGCCAATCGGAACCGGAATGATACGCTTCCATAAAATATGGCGTATTCACAATAATATTATTGTGAACTATGTTGCGGAAATTATCCCACGTCGATCCTCCGGTCGATCCCATCTGGATGAACGCGGTTCCATAGGCGTTTTTCCCGAAATTATATCTCCAAATGTTGTCATTTATGTTGTATCCTCCCTTGATTCCAAAAACAGTACCGAGGACGTTTCCGGAATCAACCGTGTTATATTCGATTATGTTATGGGTTGTCGCGGGACCTCCTGCCGGATTGAGCAACATTATTCCACCGGCATTGTGGCCGTGATTTCCGGAATCGACGATGTCATGGACATAATTGTTTTGCACCAAGTTGTACGTGGCTCCGGCAGTCACGACAATACCGTAATTGAGCGACGTGTCGGTGCTCTGAATGGCTCCAACCGTAACCTCGCAATTTTTCACGACATTATAATCCCCTCCTCCCTCCTGCCCGTATATTCCGATCATGCCTCTCACCCTGAGCCCGTCTATGACGATATAATTTTTTCCTTTGATGCCGATCGCGGCAAGCTTCGGATTGCCGGTCGTGTGATATACGTCCGGAGGAATGATTACCGCTCCCAGTCTGTTGACCGCTTTTATTGTTATCGGCTCGGAAGCCGTTCCGCTGTTTGTGGGAGAAAACGCGCTTATCCAAGCGGAATAGGAATAGGCCGTTATTGATGTGTCTTGATACGTCCCATCCATGAGTAGAATCGTATCTCCGGCTGTCACATGCGCCAGAGCGCTTTTGAAATTTCCAGGATTTGACTGGGAATATTCAGTACCGCTCCCCGTCGGAGAAACGAAATGATCCGCCGCGAGAGAATCTTTGGCGAAACAGAAAAAACCCAAAAACATAGTAAGAAAAAATATTTTACAGACTTGTTTTTGCACCATAAGATTTGTTACTTAACATGTTACTGAACATGTTACTGAACAATGTTACATTCTATTTTTGAATTATATTATAATTAATCAACTCTGAATATTCTTTTGATGGACCTTGTGAACTTAATAAACTTTTAACTTACAGAAAGTCCACTTGGCGCAGTTGGTGCTGTTGCGTCCCCCGGATCCCCGCTCCAATATTCATCCTCGGCGATTTCCCAACCGTAGGTACCGACGTAGGTACGGTTAAGAAGAGAACCATTTTCATCGACAATACCCGCAAGCGGTACATTGAATATATTATCTGATAAAACTAAGCATTGCTCGGGATTTTCTCCACAAGTATAATGATATGTAACGTCTGCCATATCATTAATGATTATATTATTGTCTATATAGAACGGCCCATTTAAGAGTGTGCGACCGGCTCTGCCACACTCATCGAGACAAGAATTTAGGTACTTGAACGACATGACTCCCCGGCATGTGTTTCTGTAGTAGTAGACTACTCCTGTTGAACTGTGGTTGTTAAAGGTGTGCGCTGTTCCTGTGCCTTGATTCCAGAAATAATTATAACAGACTTCAAGATTTGAGGTTCTTATAAGACATCCATTCATTGCAGACCCGAGTATCGTCCCTTCGCTGACTACTACTCTGTTGTGTCTTATTGTAACAAAAGTGCTCTCGGTTTTAATAGCCAGTGCATCAGCATAGATTTTATCATCCTGATACTGATTATATATTTGGCAATCCTCAATCAATAGCTTGTGTTTATTATAAATGCTCCCTATACCCGCCCCACCATGATAGTCATGAAATTTTGAGTCCTGAAATACATTGTAATATCCGTTGCCAACTTGGGTAAAAAATACAAACCCCATATTTTCATTGGTGGTCCGAGTTACAACCAAGTTATTGAAATCACATCTCCTGAATGTAACATAATGATTGCCGGAAGCTATGCGAAAGCCATAATCCCTCATATTCGTGAAGGTAAGACCGTCGAAATAGTATGAAGGGTTAAGCGATGCCGAAGTATCCTCAATGAGATGGTCGTCCATGTCAATCGTTACAGTCTCGCCGGGATATGCTAGCCACATATGAGGTTTTCCGCCACCATAATCGAGTCGGCACCCCATGCCCGTGCTGATATTACTATGGTAAGTGGGCAATTTATATGTTCCGGCCCTGAAGTAAACGATATCCGACGCATGCCCATTTAGATTGAGTAGATCCTGTATGGAATTATAAGGTTGGTTAATAGATCCCGTTTCAGTGCCGCTGTAAGACCTATCAACAAAAATGAAACCCGATGTTGTGACGGTTATTGACCAGCTTGTAGTCACTGAAGTGCCTTCAGAGTCAGTTACCTTCAGTATTATTGGGCCAGCACTTGCTTGTGGATTTGACCAAGTGATCTCTCCAGTTTGACTATTTATGGTCATGCCTTCGGGCGCTGAACTCAGCGAGAAAACGTATGGATATGCTCCACCAATAACAGCAGCTCTAATATTATATTCAATTCCTGGATATGCCCTAAAATATCTTGCGCTTTCATTTAAAGCTGGCGAGCCTGTTCCCGCTTCTTTTGGTGCAATTATCTCAAGTTCATTTACGTTGCCATACGCAAAAGAATCATTCGCAAATACAAAAAGACTCATAAAAATAATCAATCCAATGAATTTAAATTTTATATTTTGCATTTGTCTTTATATTCTAAAAAGCTAATAAGCTGAAGCCTAAAAAACTAGCTGATGGAAATTCCACTCGGTGAACTTGGCGCTGTTACATCACTGACAGTATTCACCGGACCAATATATGAATCTGCGATGACAATATTGTCCATATACGTGGGTTGGTCGGATAAGGTGCGATCGTAATAGATGTGCTGAAGTTCCAAATTTGTTACTGAAAATTTTTCGTTCCTCGATGAATTCGGATAAAATTTAAAATTGTTCACTTCAAAAGTTTTGTTTCCATCGACCCATGCTTCCGAGACAGCATCAACGGTATTGGCGTCGGAGTTAATCTTGAAATGCAGTTCGATGCAATACCACCTTTCTGTTTCGAATTCAGTTGCTCTGTCGGTAGCGCCTTCACCCAAACCGTTATTAATATCATCGTATGATCTGTTAACTCCTTCATATACCGAACCTGCGGCTTCGGGAGTTTCACAAACCCACACCCAATCATTTCTTGTCACCCCATCTTTATTAAACTTTCCTTCCACATTCGGCATGAAATTTCTCCAAACTTTTGAATATGGCGCGAAACTAAAATGCATAGCATTTGTTCCGCCATCCCCATTAAAATTAAATTTGGTAAATTTTTGCTGGACACTCCCGCTATTCCATTCCCCTGTCCATTTTTGATACCAACGAATATATAATTCATCCGAAGGAGGGATAGTGATGACGGTTATATCTCTTGTAGATGATTCTCCGGGACAATCTCTATCATATGGAGTCTTTAATGCATGATACGAACCGGCAACAGCACCTTGCGATGCAACGTCTTGGGAAATGACAGTATTGTGATATTCAGCAACGCTCGAACATCCCGTACCTTCAGGCCTTGTTACCGGACCTCCCATGTGAGAAAAATATCCTCCTCCAGTATGAACATTTGCAGCGCCAAGATGCTGATATCCGCCCTCAAAATCATCCGCGAAATACACCGTGCCCCCGGTATTCGTTATGTGCGACAAATCTTCGGAAGCTTCAGCGTACGGTGCTCCGAAAAAACATATGGATATTAAAAGAAATTTGATTTTTGTATTCATTTTTCTATGTACGTACATATGTACGACGCTTGTACGTACATCGGATTATTTAGATTGTTTAATTCTATTATACACGAAATTTGATGTTAATTCACGGCTAATCCATTTGGCGAACTTGGTGCCGTTATATCCGACGTTCCATTCCAATATTCACTTTCCGCGATTTCATGGCCATAGGTACCGACGTAGGTACGGTCGATGAGAAGGCCGTTGGAGTCAACAAGCCCGGAAGAGCCTTCGAGATTGTCGATAAAAACTATATCGTTATTATAAGTTTCCGCATCGACATATCTAAAATATGTTCTGTGGCGATAAAAAGTATTGTCACCAATATTACCGGAATCAACCATATCGTTTTGTATTATATTTCTTTGCAATAAAATGTTCGTCATAAATGTGTCTCTTATGTTTATTCCACCTAAGCTTGCGAATGTGTTTCTGTATATATAATGGTTTGTAATATCATTCACGGGCCCTATATACAAATCTCTGCTGGTCGAACCGACAATATAGTTAAAGCATATTTCTATATCATTAGAGCCATATTGCGCATATTGCCCTATTGCATTGCTGCATCCTAAAAATATATTGGAGCGAATCGTTGAATTACTTGTCCTGTCTTTGAAAAACACGCCGTAATTCGGCATTCCGATGATGGTGTTATTCTCAATAAGAATATGGGTTGTCGTGTACGTTTCAACCGCCTGCATATTACTACCGCCGGTTACAGGGCCCTCAAAAACATTTCCTACAATAACGTCGTAATCACTGCTGCCTCCCGCCATATAGTTTATATACGATTGGTTAGCAGCTTCATCTGATGTATAAGCATTCTTAAAAGAACAATCATATATGGTTGAATAATCGCTGCCGGATTTGCTTAGTGCGTAATAATAAATATTGTCAAACGTTAGATTTCCAAAGTAAATATCATTTCTTCCCCATGAAAACAAATACCCAGGATAATTTCCAAGCCCGTCTCCCCCGTCAGTGATGGACGGATTACATTCTTCGTCAATTATGGTAGTTTCGCCCGGATAACCGAGATATGAAAAGGGGTTCGTTGTATCTATATCGGTTTTTGATGCATGTCTTATGCTGTTATTCTTATGCGGAATCGTATACGCTCCTTCCCTGAAATACACGATTTTGCCTCCATGATCCGTATCCCATATTTCATCGAGATTTGCATAAGGCTGAGTTATAGATCCCGTTTTTTCTTCTAAAGCGTTTTCGTCGATAAACAAAAATCTGTCTGTGCTGTCTGTTACAGTTATTGAATATGATTCACTATCACTATTACCTTCTTTGTCTGTGACTTTGACAGTCACATTACTTGTTCCATTTGCAATTGGAGTCCAAGTTATGATTCCTTTATGATTATCAATCACCATGCCTTCGGGGGCTTCGACAAGTTCCCAAACGAAAGGATATGCTCCGCCTTCCGCCGCAATCACAACGTTATATTCAATTCCGGGATAGGCGAATCTAATGCGGTTGTTTTCCCCCACTTCTTCAACGTTTATGATTTCCAGCGGATAGTTTGCGGCAGAAGAGTTGTTTGAAAGGGAGAAGACACTGAAAAGGATTGCGAAAGCAAACAGCAGCAGACTAAATTTATTTTGCAATTTTGTTTTCATTTTACGAGTTACACAAATAGTAACGCGAATGGCAACGTACAAAGAACTCTATAGCGACCTCTATCGCACCCTCTTTATTTCATATTTGAAAAAATTTTCATTTTAATGCGGCCGTCGGTAAAATGATAACTATAGGCGCAATATGACGTTTACTTTTTCCAAAACGTCATCCATGAAGGAAGCTTGAAGATGCCCACTTTCTTGCTGACTTCTTCGGAGAAGCAGCTTTCTTTTCCTTCGGTATTATAGCTTGTGGTTGAAAAATAGTACGTCACATCACGCTTAAGGTTTTTGATTTCATATTTAGTTTCCTTGCCTGCATCAACAACATTCGCATAGCCGCCCTTTGGACACTTTCCGGTTCTTTGTTCTTCGCCATAATAGATTTTATAGCCTCCGATGTTTTCTTCCGAATTTGCGTTCCAGGACAAGGTCACGCTTCCCGTGTCTGATTTGGAAAAGAAATACAGACCCCACCCTGCAGCCACAATCACAATCGCTACGATTAGCACTTTCTTCATACATTTGTACCGTCATTCTGACTTCCGGTCTGTCAGCAAGGCAGGAATTCAGAATCTGGATTCCGGGTCCTGTACTTCGCCAAGGCCTCAGCAAGGCAAAACAAGCCCGAAATGACAAGCAAAATTAATTATTATCTTCTACCAAACTTACTGCTATTGCCAAATAAACCCAGACAAATCCCAAAAATATTCCGGAATTGAAAAGGTTCGGAATCACGATCGCCGCCCATCCAAGCATCACAAAAGCCGCGGCAGTCTTATTTTCATTTTTCTTGTCCAAAAATTGTTTTGCGCTTCTGACAAAAATATATCCGAACAAAACAGCAAGAGACAAAAGTCCGATTATTCCGGCGCCGAGCCACATTTCTAGGAAAATATTGCTGGCATTGAGACTCGCACCTCTCTCATCTTTTCCCAAAACGCTTCCGATGCTTCCCCACCCTATCCCCAAAATAGGATTGTTCTTGATCTCAGCAAAAGATTTTTTATAAATTTCAGCCCTGATGTTTACGTTTGGATCGGGACGATAAACTTCGCGAATTTCATATCCGTTAGCTTTTTCTTCTTCAATGTCTTCAAGATTTATGTGGCGGCAATTGTACTGCCCCAGCTCCGCCACATCTTTTATTTCATGCGGAACGGAAGGACTTAAACCAGCAGAGCATGCGATCGTTATTTTTTGCTGCCCTGCCGTGCTTGTTGCGCGATTAAAAATCTGAAATCTTGTAAGCCCGAAAATGTAGACAATGGCAATGCTACAAATAAATACGACCGTTAAAAATTGCAACGCGTGAAAAAACTTGCGCCAATTCAGGTTTGTCATTTTGAGCGCAGCAAGAAACCCCTGCGACCTTTGTGCTGATCCATCGATATGCCCGGCATCACTTGAAAAGAGCGTCGTTACCAAAAAGCTCATCAAAACAAAAAATGCTCCGAGCCACGCACTGCGCGAAACCGTCAGAATCAAAGCAACAAATGTCAGCAAAAGCAGTGTTGAATACAGAAGTCTTTGTTTTAAAATTGAAAAATTTTGAGATTTATAATTAAACGTGTTATAAGCCAAGGCGCAAATTACAGCCAAAACAAAAACTAAATATATTCCCAACCAATCGGGCTCGGGGAATGTGGAATTGGGCCTTCCTGGCATCACCTGGAAATGATTTCCTCCCCATTCAAATATCACGTTCTGCAAAATCGCCCAAATCACAACAGCCAGAGCGCCTGACAGAAAAAACGGCAGTATTTTTCTGGCATCATCAATGTTTCTGATATATATCCTGACAAGGAAATATATGGCGGCAAACGAAAGCGCAACAAGTGATTGCTTGAAACTCGCGGTTTTGTCGGGCGAAAACAGCGCGCCCACGAACCCGGCTGCTGCAAAAGCCGCTGGCAACGCATCATACCAATGAAATCTTGGCAACGCGAAAGAAAGCCGCTTCGCGGCAATTTGAAAAAAAACCGAGATGATTACCAGAGCGGCTAGAAATTGATAGGGCCTCAGCGCCAGCGGCAAGTTTTCTGCAGCAAGGTTTATGTTTTCAAGCGCAATAGCGCCGACGAAAAGCAGAAATGCCCAGCCGGGACGATAGATCGCAAAAATTAACGCCAACAGCACAAACAAGACAAAATCATATGGACTTTTGAACGGCAGAAGCCCCACATTGAAAAACCAGATGGCAAAAACAGATAAAATAAAAGACGCGCATATCAGATATGTTCGAATGTTTGAATACTTGTCTTGATAGATGCTGAAACAAGTATTAATTTTTTTGATAATTTCTTTCATCTTTTTCACACAGGTCATCGGTAACATTTTGGGCAAGTAGTATAAGTTATAGATCCTTGGCCAAAAGAAAATCATAAAACTGCAACTTCTAACTAACGGTCAATTTCGCCTGTGACTAATAATCAAGCTCGTCTACTTTTTTCAGTGATATATCAGGTTTTTTCCTGAGTGCCTTTGTCACATTCATAACTTTCTCCGTAAAAACATTCCAGGAAAAATGATTTGCGCGTTCCTTGGCCTTGGCCGAAAGCGCCGATCTCAAATGTTCGTTTTTCATAAGGTTCTTCATGACCATCGCAAGATCCTCGATTTTGTTCGGATCGCAATAAAGCACGGCGTCACAGCCGACTTCGGGAAGCGACGAAGTCTTCGATGTTATCACCGGCGTTCCCTGACTCATCGCCTCAAGAACCGGAAGTCCAAATCCTTCATAAAGCGATGGATAAACAAACATTAAGGCGCTCTTGTATAGTGCCGGCAAATCCTCCTGCGGAACGTAATCCAAAAGTATGACTCTGTCCCGAAGCTCCAAGCCTTCGACAAGCTGTTCAATGTCGGTTATGAGAGGTGCAAGTTTCGGCATTAATCTGCCCGAAATCACAAGCTTCGGAAGTTTTCCGAAACGTCCCGCCTCGTCGGAAAGAATCTTATACGCCCTCAGAACACTTTCAGTATTTTTTCTCATTTCCAATCCCCCACCGCTGTAAATATAGCCTGGATCTATCTGATATTTCCTGAGCACTTTTTCGCTCCGTTCACTGAAAACTTCTTTGCGATATATCTCGTCTATCGAAACATGGCAAACTCCGATCTTTTTCGGATCTATGCCGAGATGTTGAATCAAATCTTTTTCTGTTCTATGCGAAACGGCGATAATTTTGTCATTATTCCTTATCGCTTTTTCCGTGAGTCTCTGATACAGTTTTTTTCTCCAATTATTCAGATAGCTGGGAAAAAGTTTCGGAATAATGTCATGCACCACCATGATGTGCGGAATCGATTTCGGAAGAATTGTGGGACATTGATAGAGACTTAAAAAAACATCGCATTCGTCTTCCTTTGCTTTCTTGGGAAGTAAAAATTTCTCCCACCAGATTTTTCTGATGAGATCATCCCTCTTGTATGGAGGCAGAAAAACTTTCCTTTGGAACACGCCCGGACGGATATTAGGATCTTCCAGAAATTCAAGATATTCGTTCTTTTCCATGTAGAGAATAAATTCCATCCTGTCTTTCAGTTTTTTGGAGCTACGACTTTCATTTTCAGCGAGCTTCCTCAAAAAATTCACGGTAACCTGCCCTACTCCCGTGTCCTGTTTGCGCAAAAACGATGCGTTTATTCCGATTCTAATCATTGTTTTTTATAGTATTATCTTATCTGATTATATCCTAAATTCGCCAAAACAGGAAATTCCTGCACGGGGCATCATCCGCGCGCTTGTTAAATCCGGCCGCATGATTTAATATACTATAGACAGTGGCACGGCCATAAATCTTTAAGAATCATAACATCAAACAAATGAAAAATAGGAATCAGACGGTCTGCGTCATAGGCCTCGGTTATGTTGGATTGCCCCTTGCGGTTCAGTGCGCGCTCAATGGTTATAGAGTTTTCGGACTTGAAAATGACAAAGAGAAAAACATTCTTATCAACAACGGCAAAAGCCCGATCAAGGAAGAATTTCTGGAAACAAACCTTCCGAATGTGAAAATAAAAGCAACACACGATCCCAAAGTCATCAGAAAGTCAGATGTCATAATTATGTGTGTGCCGACTCCCGTCGATGATAATTTTTATCCCGACCTGGGACCGGTAAAAAATGCCACTTTGGCAATCGTCAGGAATTTCAATCCCGGACAGCTTGTAGTGATAGAATCAACGATCAATCCGGGAGTGTGCGAAGAAATCATCGAACCTATTTTTGCCGAGGCCGGATATACCGTCGGAAAGGACTATGACCTTGCCCATTGCCCGGAACGCATCAACCCCGGAGATCCCAAATGGAACGTTACTAATATCCCCCGCGTCGTTGGATCATTTTCCAAAAAAGGACTAAGAAGAGCGGTTGAGTTCTATGAGAGCGTCATCAATGCCCCGATCATGCCCATGAAATCCATTCGCGAAGCCGAAGCAACCAAAATCGTTGAAAATTCTTTTCGCGACATAAACATTGCTTTCGTAAACGAATTGGCCAAATCTTTCGATGTGCTCGGCATTGATGTTGTAGATGTGATCAAAGGCGCTTCAACAAAACCCTTCGCTTTCATGGCTCATTGGCCGAGCCGCGGAATCGGAGGACATTGCATACCGGTCGATCCGTATTATTTGATCGAACGCGCGAAAGCTTCCGGATTTGACCATGAATTTCTGAAAACCGCCCGCAAGGTAAACAATTCCATGCCTGAATATACGGTTGAACTCTTGCAAGACGCTCTGAACGACCTTAAAATCGCTCTTAATGGAACAACTGTCGGCTTGCTTGGAATTTCATATAAGGCAAATATCGCGGATCTTCGTGAATCTCCCGCGCTCAAGATTATCAAATTCCTCAAAAAGCATAAGGCGAATGTCCTTGTTTTTGATCCGCATGTGAGAAAACATTCTACTGTGAAATCCTTGGAAGATTTGCTGAGAAAATCAACAGCTCTCATTCTTGCCACCAATCATAGGGAATTTCTTGAAATAGACCCGGCACTTTTTAAAAAACACGGAATCAAAGTAATCATCGACGGCATGAACGTGCTTGATAAGGAGAAAATTCAAAAGCATGGTATAATATATAAAGGGATAGGACATTGATAAAAAATTTCTAATTCCTAATATCCAATTTCAATCAACACCTGATATCCAAATGTTCAATAATTGGTTTTCTCATTAATTTTTGGGTAATTGGTTTGATTAGTAATTAAAACAATTAGAAATTAGCAATTAAAGAATATGTTTCATCTCATTAAATTAGTTGTATGGGTTGCAGGAATTGCGGTGGTCGCCTATTTCGCCCTGCCATATTTCGGCTATGAACTTAACACGAACTATTTCAATGAAAGCAAAGAAGCATGCCAGGAAAGACTTAACCAATGCACGAAAGAACTTATTGAGCAGGGCACAAAAAATGCAAAATGTGATTTTGATTGCGTGGATCCAAAACTCATAATCAAAAAACAGTAAAGCGATTCGAACCAACGGATAGCATCCGAATCAACGAATGCATAGCCAAACAAAACATTCGTGAATTCGCGCACATTCGTAGTTTTGTATCGATATTATTTATATGAAACTGGTCATAAATCTTCCAGCATTCAATGAAGAGGAAAAAATAGCAGGAACCATCAAACGCATTCCCCGCACATTCTCCCAAATCGACGAAGTTTTCGTGCAAGTAATTGATGACGGATCAAAAGACAAAACTGCGCAACTTGCGCGCGAAGCCGGCGCCGATTTTGTTTTTTCCCATACAACAAACAGAGGCATCGGAATCACTTTCAGAACCGCGGTAGAAAAAGCGCTGGAAAACGGAGCTGACATAATGGTAAACATAGACGCTGACGGACAATTCAATCCGGAAGATATCTCAAAACTGATAAAACCAATCATAGACGGCGAAGCTGACATGGTAAGCGCAGACCGCTTTGGAAAACATAAGGCAAAAGACATGCCGGCAGTAAAGCATCACCTCAACAGGTTTGCGGCATGGATAATAGGAAAATTCATGAACTATCCGATCAAAGATCTTACTTGCGGCTTCAGGGCTTACAGCCGCGAATCGCTTCTGCGCCTCAATCTTCCGGGAGCGTTTACATACACGCAAGAAGTCATTATTGACCTTTTGGGTAAAAACATGAAAATAAAATGGGTTCCAGTCGAAGTAACGTATTTTCTAGAAAGAAAATCACGTGTCGTTCGCAGCATTTTTTCATATATCAACAACAGCGTAAGAATAATTCTGAAAGCCGTTCGTGATGTGCGCCCAATGAGATTTTTCGGCATTCCAGCTGCCATCTTGATTTTCATATCTTTTGTGCTGTTCGCCTATTTTCTTTTCTTCTATTTTCAAGATTTCAAGGTCACGCCCTTCCGCAATGTCCTTCTGCTTGCGGCAGTACTCATGTTGATCGGAATCCAAACGCTAATCTTTGCCTTTATAGCCGATATGATAAAGTCCAGCCGCAAACTCACCGAAGATTTCATGTATACCGTAAAGACTGAAAAATATAAAAAATAATTTTGTTTTCTCGACATATTTCAATGTACGACACACACAGCATTTAAAAGATATTGCCAAAATCCAAACAGCTAAAAACACTATCACATAAGGTAGTGTTTTTTATTTTTGCTTTTCAAAATTGCAAAAAGAAAAAGCTCGCAAAAACATTAGTTTTCTTGCGAGCTTACATGTTTCGTAAAAAGCCAGCGCTCTTTTTGCGTTTTATTTGATCATTTTTTGTCTCCTTCACGCACATTGCAAAGAGCAGCTTCGATCATATCATGAAAACGTGATCTGCCGGGAGTTTTGACAGCTTTTTCAAAAGCTTTACGCACAAAACAATCCTTCGCAGCTTCATTCACGGTTTCCTGACATGATTCAATGATAAGCAAAACCCCTTCTTCCGTTACCAAATTTCCGCCGCTTCTTATAAAATTTATTATGGGATTTTTCATAAAAAACAGCCTCCACTTTTCGGCATTATTATCTTTTTACAGAATGATGACTCTTCACATGTGCCGCCACGTTTTCCGGAATTTTTCCGCTCCTTTCATCAATATACCCGAGCACTTTGAGGGCATATTCATCCTTTTCACTGAGCTCATAGTCAGGATCATGGCATTTCTTGATCAGTTCATCAAACACATGAAGCGGCAGTTTTCTGTGAACACTAAAATTTCTTTTGATTTCTTCGCTTATCATTGCCGCCTACCTCCTTCTGTCAATCACTGGCCGAGAGTTGAAACAAGCTTTTTATAAAGCTTTTCAGAATCTCCGCCCTTTGTAATAATGGAAACCACCTTTTTCCTGATTTTTCTTCTGACTTTACGGCTTTGCTGTACAGCTTTCTGGATCGCAAGCGGAGCTGATTCGAGCAGCAGATTCACGCCTCCCTCCGGCCAAAAGTTTTTCCTGTTGTTCAAAAGACTTATTATCGCTTCTTTTTGTTCTCTGATGCCTCTCAATTCCCCCTTTCGCCTGCTTAATTTGTTTTTTCTCATCGAAGAATCCTCCCGTATGATTTTTTAAAGAACCATGTTTGATTTTAAAGACATTGATTTTTAAAAAATATCTCATAGAACCTTGATTGTCAACCACGCCTTTTTCTTGAAATAAATCCCGCTCTGAGTTAAAATAAACTTATGGAAAATCCGAACATTCTTTTTGTTTCAAGGGCATATCCGCCTGTTGTTGGAGGCATCGAAAACCAGAACTACGAGCTTTCCGTTTGGCTTGCCAGATATGCCAAAGTCAAGACAATAGCAAACAAAAAAGGAAGGAAATTTCTTCCCTTTTTTGCGCCTTACGCGCTTTTCTACGTGTTGTTTTCGCTTTACAAATATGACGTGGTTCTTCTCGGAGACGGCCTGCTCTCCTTTCTGGCGTGGGCAATAAAGATTTTCTCGAAAAAACCCGTCATCTGCGTCGTTCACGGACTTGATATAAACTACAACAGCGCGTCATTGGGAGTCTGTTACGAAAAAATTCTTATTTGGCTGTACCAGAAAATTTGGATAAATATTTTTATTAAAAAAGTAGACAGCTTTATCGCGGTTGGAAATGAAACAATCCGTGTCGGAATCAAACTTGGCATACCCGAAGAGAAATTCATCTTCATCCCCAACGGCGTCGATGCCGAAAAAAATCTTTTGAATGCATCGCAAAAAGACCTTGAGAACATAATCAAAAAAAGCGTAGAGGGAAAGAAAGTTTTGCTCACTTCCGGAAGACTAGCCAAACGGAAAGGTGTCGCGTGGTTCATAAGAAACGTAATGCCGAAACTCGGTGAAGAATTCGTCTACGTGGTCGCGGGAGACGGACCCGACAGAAAAAATATCGAGAATGCGATAGAAAAAAGCGGATGTGCCGACAAAATAGTGATGCTGGGACGCGTTTCCGACAGGGACAGAAACATTCTTTTCAACACTGCCGACCTCTTCCTGCAGCCCAACGTAAAAGTTCCGGGAGACATGGAGGGTTTTGGAATCTCCGTAATCGAAGCTGGAGCGTGCCGGCTTCCCGTCCTTGCAGCCAACATTGAAGGACTTAGAGACGCAATAAAAGATGGGCGGAACGGATTCCTTGTTGAATCGGGAAATGCCAGCGCGTTCGTCGAGAAAATCAATCAACTTTTCAACAAAGGAAACCCGCGCAAAATTTTCGGCGAAGAAACAAGAAAATTCGTAGTTGAAAATTACAGCTGGAAAAACATAGCGCAGAAATATCTCGAAGAAATCAGAAGACGCACGATCGGACCTTCAGTTCCGACGCCGATTTCCCCGGAGGAGATTGTACGCCGCACATAGCATCCGCCAAAAATAATATCTTAAACCGTTTACTATGTTTCAATTCATGTCATCGCAACTGTTCTTTTTCGCAGCGATGTTGCTGGTGTTTTTCATTCCCGGTTTTTTGCTGCTGAAAGCCCTGAGGTTCGGCAGATATTTTTCATTGCTCGAATTTTTCACCGTATCATTCGCTGCAAGCGTCGGCATAACCGATTTTGTCATGATTATCCTAGGCAAAACGGGAATCGTCATAACCAAAATCAGCTTGCTCTCATCCATATTAATCCTTTCAGCCGCATGCGCCATAATCATCTTCATAAGACGCAAAAAAAATCCCGGGAGCGAAAAAGCGAAAGACGACGGCTTTTCCAAGCGTTCCACGGTGGCCATACTGCTGCTCATCTTCCTCACGATTTTCATAAAAACGCTTTACCTTGAAAATTCGATCGCTCCCACTTCTACCGACCTTGGCCATCACATGTACTGGTCAAAACAAATAGCGATTACCGGCGAACTTCCAATATACGAAAAAACAAACATCCAGGAAGACTTCACAATCAGCCAACCGGAACCCATGGCGGACTTCATAATCGGCGAGCATTTGCTTTTTGCCGCTATCGCCGTTCTTTCTGGAGCAAATTTTATTTCTTCTTTCCCTTCGCTGATACTTTTCCTTATTCATATAATGTCTGTAATTGCAATTTTTCTTCTTGCGCGGGAAGCTTTCAAAAAATCCGAAAACAGGGATATTATAGCCATAACCGCGCTCTTTTTTATCGGACCGCTGTATGCCCTGGCATCTCCGCAAGCAAAATATGTAAGCGGAGGAGTGGTCGGCAACATAATCGGAAATTTTCTAATCCCGCTTTCAGTCTTTCTTTTCATCAAGGCTTTTTCGGAAAAGAAGCCTAGAATTCTCGCCTTGGCAATATTCAGTGTCCTTATCATGGCCTATACTCATCATCTGAGCACGTTCATTTTTCTGTTTATTTCGCTTTTTACCGCGATCGCTTTTATCGCACTCAACCTCAAAACCTTACGACAGGACATTAAAGAGGTCTTGAGAATGTTTTTTTCGCGGGAAATCATAGCAATCGTCATTTTCGCGCTCATTTCGGTTTTCTTCCTGTATACGCCCACGTATATGAACAAAGAAGCGGTGGACGTCGCAGTGGGAACTCCTATTAAATCAACAAGAACGGGTCTTACCATGGAACAATTGAAAATGACAGCCGGCGAAGCAAGATTTGTCTTCGCTTTCTTCGGGCTCGTTTTTCTTCTTTTTACGCGCCACCTTGGAAAATATAATCAGGCATTCGCGGTGGGATGGCTGGCCGCAATCATGATGATGTCGCTCAAACCGCAATGGCTTTTCGTGGATATTCCCACCAATCGCATAGCGAGTTATGTAGTTTTCCCAACATCCGTCATTTCTGCATTCATGCTGGTTTCCGTTTTTCATGCCATAAAAGATTCGGACAAACGCAGAAGTTATCTCAAAAATTCATTTCTTCTTTCCACATTCTTCATTTTTTTGGTTTTCCTTTCGATTGACGGTCTGCGTGACAATTCTCTTGCCCTAAGCTCCGATCCTATGAAAACCATAAAAAAATCCAGCGAGACTTATGCCGCATCACGCTACTTGTCGGAACATTCCTCTGAAAACGACATGATTCTCAAGGATCACAACTATCTTTCCGGGGATTCATGGATAAAACTTTTTTTCATGCGCGGATACAACTACCCGCTGTCTCGCGGCTATTTCAAGCGATATGAAGATGAACTCAAGCCGCGCGAGCAATGCACGAATCTTATGATTTCGCTGCCCAAAAGCAACGATGCTGAAAAGTGCTATGCAGGCACCAAAACCAATTTCATTATGATAAATCCCAATAACGACGCGGCCCAATTCAACAGAATAAAAAATTTCTGGCAGGTTTATTCATCCGACGAAGTGGGCATATTCTATAAAAGTTATTAAACCGATATGAAATTACGAAACATCCGCCAGCCAGCGGACGAATATATAAAAACAAAAAATTAGTAGTTTCGAATCGGCAACCATATGAACAGCAAAATTATAATTATCTCAACGGCCGTTATGCTCTTTGCAAGTTTCGTATTTTTGGCTGCTGTCGAAAAGAAAAAAATGGACATCAATAATCACGATGTCTGGATGCTTTATTTTGTCGATCCCAAAAGCGATTCCCTTGATTTTGTAATTGAGAATCACTCCGAAATTCGTACTTTTCACTGGGAAATATTGTCCAACAAGAAAAAGCTGACCGAAGGAGATATCGCATCCGAAAAAGGAGAGACAAAAAAAATACCGGTTTCTTCGGAAAACACCGAAGGCAAAAAAATCACCATAACAGTGACCGGCGAAGAAAGTAAAAAGGAAATTTATAAGAACCTGTAACCGCGGACGAGCAAACGTTTTTTGATAAAACAAAAACCCATCGCCTTACTAGGAAAGTTTTCCTTTGCGATGGGATTATTCTTCTCTTTATTTAAGAGAAGATGGGAGCGGCCAGAGGCACCACTATGGATTTGGAGAGGTAAGCTCTGCAGCAGTAATCCCTTTTTTGAGACCTGCCACATTGTCCGTTTGTCCCCTGAATTAGGGCATGTGCGAGGTGACATCGGCATTTGTTATTTTTGCCTGTACACCGCAAGCACCAGTACAAAACGTGCATTACCAGCCAAACATGCGACTTCTCCCGCCGCTCCCCGAGCGTAGGCTTCGCCCTCAGCCCTCAGCAAATCAGTTTCTGGAATTTTCAATTCGTAGGAAGGGTAATGGCGCAGCCAACTACTCAATATTTTAGTATAGCATATTTTTGAAAATTTTGCAATAGCTAATACCGCACACTCATGTTTATGGCGAAAATAAGCCAAAAATGATAAAATAAATTGAGCAGAATTTTGAATTTTGAATTAATTCCAAAGTATCATGTTTTAAATAAGAAATTCTTAATTGAAATTAGAAATTATGAAGAAAATATTGCTCGTTACCCGCCCCATTGCCCCGCCTTGGGATGAGGCATCGAAAAATTTCGCATACCATCTGGCAAAAACGCTTGATTCTTTTAATTTCTCTCTGCTTACTTGCGGAACATTAGAGAACCTTCCCAAACACGTCAAGCAGCACCCCATCTATACTTCCGGCAAGATGCAGATGGACGTTTTTCAGAAAGCAAAACTATTGAAGCTTTTGGGGCTAAAGAATGAGTTTGACATAATCCATTTCATGCTGACACCGAATAAAATAAACGCGTTTTGCTTCAAAACATTTTTAAAAAGCAAAAAAGCAAAGACAGTGCAGACGGTAGCAACTCTCCGGGAAGACCTGTATTCGGACGAAGATTTCAAAAAAATTTTTTTCACCGATGCCATCATCACCTACTCAGACTATGCGAAAAGTAAACTGCTGTCGCTCGGATTTCAAAATGTGACAAGAATATATCCGGGAATAGATATTGAAAATTTCAAATATACCCCGAAACATCTGGCGACAATGGCCATGTTCGGCATAAACGAATCCGATTTTGTCGTAACATATCCCGGCGAATACACGCGTCTTGGAGCAACAGACATGCTTATGGAATTCATTCCGAATCTTGTATCCCAAATTCCGAATCTCAAATTTGTTTTCGCGTGTCGCATAAAGAATGCCCGGGATGCACAGAAAAAAGACGACGTGGTTTTAAAGCTGCAAAAAGCCGGACTTCTGGATAAAATTGTTTTTACCGACACATTTTCTGATATGCCGAAAATATACAATCTCTCCGACATCGTCATCTTCCCTGTTAATGATATGGCAGGCAAGTTTGATGTTCCGCTTGCGGTCGTGGAAGCAATGGCATGCGAAAAACCCGTTATAATTTCGAAAATTCCCGTTTTGGAAGAATTCGCAAAAGGAGGAAACTCTGTTAAAATTGAAAAAGGAAACCTCAAGCAGCTTGAAGCCGCGATTTTGGATTTGCGCGACAATCTTGAAAAAAGAAGTCTTCTGGGCAGAAATGCCAGAAAATATGTCGAGGAAAAATTTGACATAAAGAACGTGGCAAAACAATATGAGACGGTTTATAACCAAATATGAACGTGAAGCGCGAAATTCAAAATGCAAAACAATACCAAAATTCAGAATGCAAATGATTGAACGGTTTGGAGCTTGAAAATTTGAAAATTAAAATTCATTTATAATTTCAATACTTAAATTTCGAATCTTCAGAGAACTTATATGTCCTACAATCTCAACAAAATATCCGCCAACAAGCAGGATTTGAAAACTTCAGAAATGCTCGTTCCCGCTATTTTGCACGCGAGTGACGATCTTCTTCCGAATGATGAAACGCTCGCACAAATCGAAAATCTTGGAAAAGACCAGCGCCTGTTCCGTCATATCGCAACCATGAGCGATGTGCATTCAAAGAAGGGGCGCAAAGTCCCGACAGGAAGCGTTGTTGCGACCGCCAACTCCCTTCTGCCCCAGATAAACGACACCGCGCCGAATTGCGGCATGCGCCTCATCAAGACAAACCTCACAGACGCAGAGATGACTCCTGAAATGATCGACAAATTATTCAAGGAACTGGTCAGCGTGGTTCCGACAAAAAAACGCATGGGAACCGTTATTCCGTTCAATCTTGTGGTGGAAATCTGCAGAAAAGGGCTCGCTCCCGTTCTCGAGCACTTCAAAACAAGAACCAAGAATGAGCTTCAAAACACATTTTCGAAAGGCAATTTTTTCCGCAATGAAGCTGTTTCAAACTCCGACATTTTCAATGCAATCCCAAAACTTTTCCTGTATATCGGAAAATATCGGCTTGGAATTCTGGGAGCAGCAGGAAACCATTTTCTCGATCTCATGAAAATATCGCAAACGATTGACAAAGAAAAAGCTGAAAAATTCGGGCTGTTCCCCGGACAGTATGTGTTTCTCATGCATACCGGCAGCGGTCTTCTGGGACAATACGCTTCATACATGTTCACTCCCAAGAAAAAAGAACACCTGAGCCAAAGGATAATCCTGAAACTCGGCACTCTTTTTTTCAAGAGCCAGCTTAGAAAAGTATACTCAAACGTGGCGAAAAAAGTCGCAGGACATAAAAATCTTCCAGAATTTCTCGGCTACGACGACATGAGTCTTGAAGGAAAAATGTTCATGACTTCTCATAAAGCTGCCGCAAATTTCGGTTTTGCGAACAGATCAGTCATCACCCACAATCTCGACATGGCGCTTGAGAAAGTCTTCGGAAAACAGATTGAACTTGATCTTCTCTACGATACCACCCATATTTCGATCGAAAAAGAAAATCATTATGGCAAGGATGTATGGGTACACCGCAACGGAAGCGTGCGCGCCAACGGGCCAAAGCGCATGAAAGATCATGCTTTGTTCTCCGAGACAGGCGAACCGGTCTTTATTCCTTCTTCAATGTCGACCCCTGCATATATAGCCGTCGGAACCGACGAAAACGAATCTACTTTCTTTTCTGCGCCGCATGGCACAGGCAGAAGAAAAAAATTGAAAGATGACGCCGCAAAAAACAAAAGTGAGCTTTTTGCGAAAATGGAAAAGCATAAGGTCAAACTGTACAACGCGAAATCGAAAGGCGTTGTCTTGCAAGACAGCTCATATTACAAAGATGTCGAAGAAGTTATCGGCGGAATGGTTGAAAACAAAATGGTAGATATTGTGGCAAAAATGGAACCGGTTGCGGTTTTAATGTACTGATTTCTCTGCGAATTACAAATTTAGCGCAAATATGCAAATAATTTTTTCTCACTTTAAAAAGTGTTTGACCAGTAATTAATAGAAGCAAAACATGAAAAACAAAATAAAAATAATATCAATCTCCGGTCTGGACGGTTCGGGAAAAACAACGCAGCTCGAGCTTCTGCAGGATTATCTCCAGTCAAGGGGAAATAAAATTTTCTATTTTCACGCGATTGAATTCTCTATCGCTCAGAGAATAAGGCGATTTTTCGCGAGCAAAAAATATAAAAAAGAAAAACTCAAGAGTGTAACTTCCGCAACAAAAAACCAGGTGAGACTTCGTAAGATTGCGTTTCTTATCGATATAATAAGATTCAAATTCTTGCTGAAAAAACTTGAAAAACAAGGATATGACTTTCTGCTTTCCGATAGATTTTTTTATGACAATATCGTTAATATTTGCTACCTCCTTCACAAAAATTGCCCTTCAAAAATCGAAAGGTATATGCCGACAGCAGATATTGCTTTCTATCTTAGAACAGAGCCGACTGATATAATGAAAAGAAGGCGTGTTCCTGAACAGGGCATCCCCTATCTTGTTGCCAAAAAAAGCCTCTATGACATGTTTTCATCGATGTGGAATTTGGTTGAAATTGACGGAACCAAATCAGTAGAAGAAATTTTCAAAAAAATATCTTTGGAAATAAGAAAAAGACTTGCTAGTTAACAGAAGATGTTAAAATTTTTTACATACTTTGCGTGTTTTTCAATTCTGACTTCGTTTTTTTTCGGGTTTTTTGCTGTGCCTGTTTTTGCTGCGCCGAGTATAACAGGCGTGAGCGGTTCGTTCGTACATGGTCAAACCGCGACAATTTCCGGGTCAGATTTTGGAACAAAATCACAAGCATTTCCTGTCGTTTGGGATGATTGTCAGGGAGATGATCCGCTTGATTTGTGGGATCGCATTTATAATAGGGACTCAGGAACCGATTATATCCTTGACTATCGAACCCCGTCTGAAGTAGGAAGAGGGGTCAGCACGGCTCATAATAATGCAACTAAATATATGGCCGGATGTTTTTATCCAGGCGGCACTCCCTATCTTGGATCGAATGTCGGAGTATGGAAAGAAAGATCAGGAGTAACGGGAACCAATTATATGTACATTTCGTGGTACGAGCGTCTTGATCCTTCTTGGAGTTGGAATTTAGGAACAATAGCGGACAACAATTACAAAATAGTTCGGCTTGCCTATGGCGATGGCGAGAATGCAATATTTTACTTTGAGAATAATACTGGAGGCAGTTATGCTTTTTCCAATGGCTTTCATATAACCGACTTCGTCACAGGAAATGGCAGATATTATGGTTATCCTGTCATTGATTTTCGAAACAGATGGATCAAGTTTGAATTAGAAGCAAAAATCGATAATTCAGGATATGTAAAAGTTTGGGCTAACGGAATAATGGCCATGGATTATTCGGACGATTTTCTCTATAGCGAGGATACAATGAATTATATTATTATGCTAGGATCTTATGCGCGAGATTCCGGCGCAGATACTCAATGGAAATACTATAATGATATATATCTAGATTATACGCTTCAACGAGTTATCATCGGCAATGCTCCTTCCCTTTCGGAATGTACAACCTTTAGAGAAATACAAATTCCCTTATCGTGGTCGGACAATTCAATCACAGTAACTGCAAATGAGGGTTCTGCTTCGCATGGTACCGCATATCTCTATGTCTTTGACGAAACCGGAACAGCAAATGAAGAAGGTTATCCAATAACGATTGGAAATTCCGACATCACTCCCCCCCGCCAGTCCTTCAGGATTGATAGTTTCATAAGATGGCGAGGCTCGCCTTAAGGCGGCCAGCAAACCCGACGGGATTAAGTGTTAGTTGATATGAAACATAAAATTTTCTTAATTACAACTTTCTCTTTGGCAGTCTTTTTTGCTGTGCCTGTTTTTGCCGCGCCGAGTATAACGGGTGTGAATGGAACAATAACATCTAATCAAAATATAATTATAAGTGGAACAAGTTTTGGAACTGGACCTAATATAGTTATATTTGATGATTTTGAGCTGGGAGAAAATGGCAGCTACATATTGTCAGGAAATGGATCAGCACAAGTAGGAAAATGGGAAGCAAGAGAAGGATATCCAATCTATTCCAACATAACATCACATAGTGGCAACTTATCTTTTAGAGCTGATACCAGTCTTTTTAGCGCCCAGAGAATTTGGACATACATGCCAACAGAAACAACAAAATGGTTTTATTCTTTTTGGGCATATATGCCGCCAGAGGATAATTGGCCCGGCGCAGGAAGAGATCCAGGAGGCATTAACTGGAAAATGTTATGGGCAACAATGAATCAATATTTATACGGAGGCTTGGCAACCCCTGTTATGCTTGGACTTGCAAATGAATATGATTGGGTTCAGTTCACATATGCCGGAGATTCGCCGACAAATTTCATCAACTATCCAAATTTAAATATGAGCAAAGGCTCTTGGTATAGGATATGGGGTTTTGCCAATCTGGACACGAACGGATTACTGCAATGTTGGAGTTTCGGAGAAAATGGAGTTCATGCCGCATTAAACGTTTCAAGAGATACAAGTTCAGCAACATATGTCAACATCATTAAATTGAATGGCTATGCACGAGATACTGCCGAAGGAGAATGCCATCCGATGTTTGATGACGTGTATGTCGCTGCCGGCAACAACGCTCGTGCTCGTGTTGAGATCGGAAACCAACCTATCTACAACAACTGCACAAATCTTACAATCATCACACCGACTGAATGGTCGGATTCTTCCGTTACTGCGACTGTAAGGCAAGGTTCATTCAATGACGGCGAGCAAGCCTATCTTTTCGTTGTTGATGAAAACGGCGATGCTTCGGAAGGTTATCCGGTGACTTTCGGAGGAGGTTCCGGAGACACCACTCCCCCATCAAGCCCAAGCGGATTAAGTGCTTGTTAGAAATAAACAGAAAAATTGGAAATACATGAAAATATGTTGCAACAAAATAGAATAAAACTTTATTTCAAATCATTTCTGGTTATATCCATAACATTTCTTGGATTCTTTTGCTTTGCGCAAAATTCCAAGGCTGTAATAATTTTTCAGGAAAACTATGATGGAATAACTTCAAATAAAAATGCATCGGGCTCTTTTTTTCCATATAATCCGCCAACAACAACACAAGGTGCACAGATGGATTGGAGCCATTGGTCAGCGTCGCCTAGCGACTATCAAACCCTGAATGAAGTTTCTCATTATTCGGGCGATATATCAGCGCCAGGACGTGGAGAAACAGGACAAGCGTTGAAGCAGTGGCGTAGAAATGGGCCATATTTCATGGATTACACTGGCTATCTTAATCCGCAAAAATTTAATTGGAATACACAAAAATATAGAGATTTATATTTCAGATATTATTTTAAATGGCCTCATAACCTTACCGTCCCCACTGGAGTTGGCACCAAGTTTAATCGAGCATATGCAGGATCATCTGAAGGAAGTTCAGATGGAGAATTATATTTAGGCGCAGAAGGAGCCTTGGGTGATTCAGGCCATTTTTATATTTATTTAGCTGGCATGGGAACAGGTGAACGGACTTTCAGATCAGAAAGTTTTTTAGCTCTAGGTGTAAATGATGGAGATTGGCATTGCCTTGAATTCCATGTGAAATTTAATACGCCAGATCAAGGCGATGGTATTGTAGGATTATTCATTGATGGAAATGCCTTGAATTTAAGTTATTATCCTCACCAAACTGATCCAGAAGTATGGTCAGACGGTGAATTCACTTCGTGGAGCGGCGTACCATCAGACTATTACTTCACGCGAGCTTTTGTACCCGGAATTGGAAACACTGGAAATAGCGTGGCTCCATATGTTATTTCTCCTGATGAATGGACTGCAATGGAATTTGATGACTATATTGTAAGCACAACATATATTGGCCCTGAATCGGTTAGCGGAGACACTACTCCCCCCCGCCAGTCCTTCAGGATTGATAGTTTCATAAGATGGCGAGGCTCGCCTTAAGGCGGCCGTTGAGCCCAAGCGGACTTTTCATCAGCTAGCTTCATTGGCTTCTAGCTTTTAGGAAATGTAAATAAAAACATATTATCATTTTACCGACGGTGGCATTAAAATGAAAATTTTTCAAAATGCAAAAGAGAGTACGAGCGAGGGTACGGACGAGGGTACGATAGAGGTCACCATAGAGTCCTCTATAGAGGACTCTATGGAGTACTCTACGGCGCACTGTTCTTGCATTACTCGAAAAATCAGCTGCTGGAACAAACTGCATGCGGACTGGAAAATTCGGACAAAAGGACTATAATGGAAGATACATAAGTCTTTTTAATTTTGCTCCAAATGGCTAAATACAACCTTGCAAAATCCACTCTTTGGCTTGTCGTTTCGGAAATTATTTTCAACCTTTCAGGCTACATAATCCATGCGTTTGTGGGCCGGATCTTGGGCCCTTCCGACTATGGGCGCTACGGCCTCGTGGTGACACTCACGACAATGGTGATAATCCTCATCGGAAACGGCATTCCGACAGCCATGGCAAAATACATCAGCGAAGTTTTCGAAACGAACCCGAGCATGGTGCTTGCCATCAAGAAAAAAGCTGTTCTCCTGCAATCGATTCTCATCGGATCGGTGACGCTATTGTTTTTTCTTTCGGCGCCTCTCATAAGCCGCGCGCTCGGCGACCCGAGCCTCACTCCCCTTTTCAGAATTTCAACTCTGATCATACCGGCGTTCGCCATGGCATCTTTTTATTTTTCATACTACACGGGGCTTCACAAGTTCAATCTGCAGTCAATTCTGAAGACTCTCAGGTCTATTTTCAAGGTCTTGGCCATAGTCGGCCTGGCTTGGGTTTTCAGCGTCGAGGGCTCGATTGTGGGATTTGCGCTGGCGGCATTTTTTGTCTTTTTGATTGCTTTCGCCTTCGACCAGCTCAAATATACCAGAGACCTAAAAAAATCCGCCAAAAGCCAAAATTTGAACTCTCAGGCCCATTTTGAGACCAAAAAACTCTTGAATTACGCCTGGCAGATAATTCTGTTTTTCCTGGCATACGAACTCCTCATCAGCATAGATTTATACCTCGTAAAAGGCATTTTGAGAGATGATCACTTGACTGGAATATATAACGCCGCCCTTACTGTTGGTCGCCTTCCCTACTACATTTTCTATGCTCTCACAATCATGCTGCTTCCCGTGATTTCCAGAACTACATCTGCAAACGACATAAATTCCACAAGAGGAATAATCAATCAGTCCATGCGCATCATGATTATATTGCTCGTTCCCGCCGTTATCCTTATGGCAAAGTTTGCCGAACCGATAATAAACATATTTTACAGCTCAACGTACGGCGAAGCGGCTCTTCCAATGTCCATCTTGGCATACGGAGTAGGATTTCTTACGATTTTCTATGTTATGAGTTTCGTCCTTAACGGCGCAGGAAAAACAAAAATAACGATGTGGATTTCGATTTTCGGCGTCGTCCTCAACACGATCCTAAACTATATCCTCATAAAGCAATACGCCCTCGTCGGAAGCGCGGTTGCCACGACAATCACGTCTTTTGTCATCATGCTTGCGATCCTATATTACATCCATACCTTCTTCGGAAAATTCATCGGGATCAGAAGCATCATGAATATTTCCGCCGCCGGTCTTTTGATGTATTTCGTCTCGTTCTTCTTTTCCGAGGGAAAATTTGTTTTCATAATTTGGTCCGTGATCCTTTTTGCCCTATATCTGCTCATGCTCTATGTTTTCAAAGAAGTGACGAAAAAAGATTTTGAATATGTCAAAAAAATGGTCTCGAGAAAAAAAGAAGAGAATCTCAAAGAAGAATTATCCAACAAAAAAGCAACTATATGAAAAAATTAAAATCATTTCTACAAAAAAAATCAAGCACGTTGCTGATACTTTTAGTCATCTCCATCAACCTGTTTTTCGGACTTCCAAGGATTGCAAATTTTTCAGCCATAGATGAGCATCTTTGGACTTATGACAGGATACCCCAGTTCTGGAATGCGATTGAGCAACAAAAATGGAAACAAACAAACATCAACGACAAGCCCGGAGTGACCGACGCCATAATTTCCGGAATAGGGCTTCTTTTTGTGGATCCGCTGGAATACAAAAGCATCAGACAAGAGCCAAAAAGCGAAGAGCAGCTCGCAATGATGAAAAAAATAAATACCGCAATGCGCCTGCCGATATATCTGTTCACCCTTGCAATGGCGCCGATTTTTTTCATCTTTCTTAAAAAGCTATTCAACGAGACAATAGCGGCAATTGCCGTCGCAATTATCTACCTTTCTCCAATTATTTTGGGAATATCGCTGTTCATTAATCCAGATTCGCTTCTATGGATCTTCTCGTCGCTCAGCATAATATGCTTTTTGCTTCTCCAAAAAACCGGAAAATCTTCCTATGCACATGCAAGCGGCGCGTTTTTGGGACTCGCACTCCTGACAAAATACGTTTCAACGCTGCTTTATGCATATTTCCTGTTGCTAATATTCCTTAACTATGTTTTATCAAAGTCAGAGCATGATCCCGCAAAATATTTCAAAAAGGCTTTTTCGGATTATTTAAGAATGTTTCTGATTTCTTTTGCGACGATCTTTGTCTTATACCCCGCAACCTGGATAAGCCTGAAAGTTTTTCTCAAAAGAACGCTGCTCAGCAGACCTTTCGAACCTATTTGGGAATTTTTTTTGGCGTTTTTGGTGTTGTTCTTTGTAGATGCGTTCCTTCTTAATGGCCGAATTTTTAAAACTATTTTGGATCCGTTCAAAAAGTACAAAAAGCATATTATTCTGTTTTTCTTTTCCTCATTCCTATTAGCCGGAGCAGTCGTACTTCTCAATACCTACGGAATAATAAAAACATATGATTTCGAACTTTTGCTCGCATCCCCCAAGGGCGGAGACCAAGATACCTTTAGAATCATGCGCTCTGCCGGCGGTGTTTTCACCGGAATCTTTGTCTTGTTTTTCGAAATGAGTCCTATCATCTTCTTGTCTCTTATCTTTGCGGTTGCTTCTTCGTTCAAAAATGATCTTTTTGAGAAAAAAAGCACCTTATCGATATTTTTCCTACTTTCTTTTATCATGCTCTATTATCTCGGCTCCGCCATAAACCATATAGAATCGACCATACGCTATCAGATTTCAGTCTTGCCCATAGCCGCCGTAATAGCAGCCATAGGAATTTACAGGCTCGCGAATATCAAGCGATTAAAAGGTTTCTTTGAGCAACGGATGTTTCTTCTCTATGCAATGCTTGCAGCCGCTCTGACGGTAAGCCTGATATCGATAAAGCCATTCTACTTTTCCTACGCTTCAAGTTTTTTGCCAAAAGATTATGTTTTGAACGTGAAAGATATGGGAGACGGAAGTTTTGAAGCCGCCCGGTATCTCAATTCCCTCCCTGATGCCAAAAACCTCACCGTCTGGGCGGACAAAGTTGCCGTATGCGAGCTTTTTGTGGGCACTTGTCATGTGAATTTGCGACCAAATGTGGTCAATGATGAAATCGACTATTTTGTTGTCTCAAGAGGAAGGACAGAAAAATCCTTGTCATTTTCTTCGGAAAGGTTGTCCGCGGAAAGAGCCTCTCATTTCAGAGAAATGTATTCCTCCGAATGTGAATGTGAATATGAGATAGAAATAGATGAAAGGCCCGGCAATTTCATAAGGATCATAAAAAATAAAATGATCGAAAATGTGGATGAAAAATGAGAAAAAAAATATTTTGAAATTATCGCTCGTCATAATTGCGGCTGTAGCTCTGTATTCTTCCGCTGTCTTCTTACAAAAAAAACTGGCAAAAGAAAATGAAGAAAACATGTTTGTCAAAACGGAAATACCCTCATCAATTCCTTTCTTTCCTGACAGAACGTGCAATATTGAAGACTTCGGGGCTGTCAGAGACGAACGATCATCGGTAAACACAAAAAGCATAAATGATGCTGTTTTTGATTGCGCAAAAAATGGCGGAGGAAAAGTAATCATCCCGAAAGGAAAATGGCTGACCGGTCCGATAAAACTACAAAGTAATATAGATCTGCATCTTGAAGAAGGAGCTGAAGTATCTTTCAGCACAAATTTTTCCGACTATCTTCCTGTCGTATTTTCACGTTTCGAAGGCATTGAACTATACAACTATTCCCCGCTCATATACGCGAAAGATTGTGAAAATGTCGCAATAACGGGAAAAGGGACACTCGACGGACAAGGAGAAGCCTGGTGGAGATGGAAAAGAGAAGGACTGCAAGATTCCGGGATCAAAAAGCTCCACAAGATGGCCGAAGAAGGTTTGCCGACGGAAGAAAGGATTTTCGGCAATACGGATGACGCGTTAAGACCCTCTTTTATACAGTTCGTAAACTGCAAAAAAATTCTGCTTGAAGACATCGAGATTAAAAACGGCCCGATGTGGACAGTGCACCCGATATACAGCGAAGATGTGCTCATCAAGAACATATCCATAGAAACACCGGAAGGTGTCAACACGGACGGAATAGTGATAGACTCTTCAATAAATATCCTTATCGAAGGATGCTATATCAATTCGGGAGATGACGCAATCGCGTTGAAATCAGGAAGAGACAAAGATGGTCTATCCATAAACAGGCCCTCTGAAAATATCATTGTCCGAAACTGCCGAATTAAAGAGGGGCACAGCGGAGTAGCCATAGGCAGTGAAATGTCGGGAGGAGTCAAAAATGTGCTGATTGAGAACTGCAAGATTGACCGCGCTGATTTCGGATTTCACATAAAATCCGTGCGTGGAAGAGGGGGTTCTGTCGAAAACATCCTGATTCGCGACATTGAAATAAACAAGATTAAGAATGAAATCTTCCGCTTAGACATGCAATACAACAGAACAAATAACGTTTCAAACGAAAACTTGCCAACTTTCAGAGATATTCATTTTAAAAATATCTCTTGCCAAAAAGCCGACTTGGCATTTTTTCTCAGAGGCCTCCCCGAAAAACCGATTGAAAGCGTTTCCTTTGAAAACATTACAGCATACGCAAAACAAGAAATGAAAAAAGAAAATATCGTAGATGAAATTTTTAAGGATATTTCGATAAAAACGGAAAAAAAATAACTTCAGTCCCCGCGTCTCGGAACAAGAATAGCCGATGTCTGGACATTGTTTCTTTTCGTTCAAAAAAAATAATAGGAAAATTTGCACTAAAAAAATGGGTTCTAAGCCCGTTTTTTCTGTTATGTAAAACACACCTTAACGCTTCCTTTCAAGCGCGGCGATTGAGAAACGTCCATAGCTTGCCGAGTCTTCAATGGAATATTTTTCTCGCATTGATTTGCTGAGCTCCCCTTCACTTTCCAAATTTCCAATTGTCATAATAAGCGCATCCTCTGGCGGAAGTTCTTTTTTGGAATAGGCCTTGAGGTCAATATCTTTCATTTTTGTAAAATATCGCAAAGGCCTTACGTATTTAAAGAGATATGTCTGTTTGCCGTCAAGATAAACCGTTTTGCTCTGCCCAACGTGCGATGTGATATAATCCGCGATAAACTGGGCTTCGCCGAGCGTTATGAACGATTCACTGTCATTGTCGACACCGTCATTCCCGATATTTTCCGGAGAAAAAAATGCTCCGAACATCTTGCTTGTTTTATACGCGTTACTGACCACAAGTAAGACAAAGCATAATCCCAAAGCCGCAATGGCGAATTTCCTGCGTTTTTCTTTTGCCCATCCCAACACTGTATTTGCCCAAAAGCCAAATAGTAAAAATGGGATGAATTCAAGTGTAAGATAAAATCGTGTTGATATTTCCCTGGCAAGAGGAATCAGGAGCAGAAACATTACTGAAAAATATATCCCCAAAAGAACAAGAAAATCTTTCTTTTCTTTTTCCTTTTCTCTTTTAATACATCTTGCCCACAAAGCAATGCCTCCAATCGTGAATAATATTCCCAAAAGTGTTTCCAAAATTATGGGAAGTTTTTTGTCAAAATGTTTATGCCTTTTTAATTCGCTCGAAATGACAGTTTTTCCACAATCACCACTGGGTCCTATTGCAGAAATTATATAATTATTAGATTGTATTTGGCACAAAAAATTTTCAACGATTTTTTCACCAGCATTCATTTTGGTTTCCGATTTTACAAGAGCTCCTTTAAAAAAAGCCAGCATGTTTTGACCATCATTTTTAAATTCGCCGAATATTTGAGGAACATTTAAAACCAACGCAAACAGAAAAATAGCGATGAACTCTTTGGTCATTGTCTTCCCTGTAGTTTTATATATATATTCAAGAAAAATCAAAAGAACTATCGGCATGGAAATTAAAAGAGTTGTGTGAAGCTGAACACCCACACCAAGCGCAACTCCTGCTAAGGCTGCCCAAAAAAATTTCTTTTTTGTCTTGGATTTTTCCATCGCAAGAAGCGCATACAGAAAAAGAAACACAAAAAACGGAATCGAGTTGGGGTTCCAGGCAAATCTGGAATATTGCACGGAAAACATAGAAACCGAAAGCAATGATGTGCAAGCGGCCGATATATATACGTTAAAATACATCCTGAAAAGAAAAAACAACAAAGGAATGGAAAGCATGGAAAACAGCAGATCGGGATATGCAATTTTATCCGGAGAAACGCCAAATATTTTTGCGGATATTATTTGAAAATAATAAAATATAGGTCCTAGCTTGAAATCCGTTCCTCCTGCTTTTGGTCCCAAAAGGGGAAGCGCTGTTTTCCCTTCTAAAAAATCGCTCACAACCACTGCATCACGCGCTTGATCAGTATTAAACCTGAGCCAATCATGAAAATTATACGTTCGCAAAAATATTCCTGCCGCCAAAAACACCAGAAAAAAAACTATAGCAATTTTTGATTTATTCTGCTTAAAAAAATCTTTCATGTTTATTTTCGCAGATTAATTAATCACTTAAACAAATCGCCCCATAAAATTCTTGGGTATTTTGATTTTATTTTTTTCTCCAATGACCTGTTTTTATCGCTGGGTTTTTCTTCCGGAAAAGATTTTGTCCCTGGAACATCAGGATACCATCTTACTATTTCCATATCCCCCAAATAGAAAGATTCGTCATGTTTTTTGTTGTAAAGAAATTCCGGCCGATCTTCTTTAGCGGCAGAAATATAGAAAAAACAGCTGTCATATTTTTCATAATCATCTTTGTATTTTTCCTTGCCAAGAGCTTTCAAATTTTCATCACGCTGCGCTATGACATATTCAAACTGGCGATAATAATCACCGGGTTTTTTGGAAACAACGACAAGTATCGAATCTTTTTCGCAATTTTCATCCATATAGGCGGCAGCTTTTTCAAAGCGTCCCCACATCCAATAAACCTTTACATTTCTTTTTGTTTCCCTGGAAACTACGTCAAGATTTTCCGATTCATTCAACCCGTAAAACCAGGCTCTTGTTGATTTCACGTTAATAAGTATAAGAAAAGCAACAGCAAATACCGCAATCAACCTAACAAGCTTGGACTTTTTTTCAGCTCCAATTTCACGCATAAATGCAAAAATATATCCCACAAGCATAAAAGGAATAAAAATCAGCGGCAAAAAAAAGCGAGGCCTTTTTATTTCAAATGCCAAAGGAATATAGATAAGGAAAAACACAACCAAAAAAATCAGCGACAAGACAAGAAACGTCTTTTTTTTCTCATTCTTTTCCTTTTTTATCAAAAAATAATTCGCAAAAAAGCCGGCAACCAGAACAACCCCTCCAAAAATCTTTTGCCCGAAGTTTCCCTCTTCAATTCCTGTAAGTATGTGAAGGAAATATTTGGAAAATATTTCCACATCCCTGAACAGTCCCTGAAGGATGTTCCCTCCTGATCCTTTATTTCCTATCGCATCAAGAAACAACAGTGAATTTTTTCCATGAGTCAGGACATCAAACACGATAACGGGAATATAAAAAATAGCAATCGTACCAAAAAAAGCGATTGCCATTTTCCAAAAAGAAAATTTTTGAGTTTTTTTCCAATTAAATATTGCAAATAATATAAAAATTATAGGAAGACCTAAAAAAGCGCTGAAATGCATCTGGGAAGCTATTGCAAGAGCGCCGCCTGAAACTGAAAGCCATGCGTATTTTTTCCAACAATCCTTTTCTTCAGAATTATACGCCTTGAGCAGCGCAAAAAAGAATAGAAGTGAAAAGAACGGAGTTGAATTGGGGTTCCAGGCAAATCTTCCTGCTTCTATTGCCATAAAACATGTTGCAAGCATTGCGGTTATGGCCAAAGACCAATTTAACGAAAAATATTCTCTGAGCAGGAAAAAAAACAAGGGGATGGCCAAAATGGAGAATAATAAGTCCGGATAAGCAAAAACAACGGGACTTGTGCTTTGAAAAATGCTTCCGGAAATATATTGAAAGTAATAAAATATAGGACCGAGATGAAGCTGAGTTCCTCCCGCGCGCGGACCTAAAAGAGGCAAATAGCCTGAACCTTCTTGTACTGAATATGAGACAAGTTTCGCATCACGAAGCGTGTCTGTCTGAAATTTCAACCAGTCGCTGAAATTATATGTACGAAAAAAAATACCTACCAGTATGATAAGTGTCAGTATAAAAATATGAGCAGGGATTGACCGCAAACGGTTTATGAATATTTTATGCATTTATCAACGATACATTTTGTTAGTAGCTATAATTAGAAAAATCAAGATCGTAGGCGTGTAAATTTAAAATTTACTAAGCAAACATCTCATCTTCTTTAAAAAATCCATTTCGAATGATATCTATTCTTCACCTGTTATAATTTCCAACTCCTTGTCTTCATCTTGGCCAACGCCAAAAACGTCTTTCCAGAAAATACGGTCAGTTTTTGTTTTGGGACGATTAAATCTGAAGTCGGCTGAAATATCTCTGTTATTCACCAATATTTTTGAAACCATGAGTTGCCCGAATTCTCTGCTTTCCAATAATGTGATGTCGCTACCAAATTTTTTATATACGGGCTGCAATCCATTTTTGGTTGGAGTAACTGCAAAATATTCCGCATTAGGATCTTTATTTATCTTCATTGTTTCATACACGAGGTTTTTGTCATCTTTTAAGTACAGCAAATATTCTATTGGTCTTACGTGTTCGGGTTTCACGTAGAAATATAAAGTTTTTCCCTCTTCATGGCGTTCATATATCCAATCCGAAACGTTCTGAAGATGTGACAGTAAAACACCGTCTTTTGCTTTCAGAATAAGGGATCTTTTGATCGGAGTGACTTTTTCTTGAGAATCAGCCTGTTCCCGGAACCATGCATAAGTACCGTAAGAATTCCATAGCAAAATCAGAGATGTCATAAACACAGATGCCGCAAGCGCATGTTTTCGTTTTATTATGGTTTCCAGATACTCATAAACAAGACCAAGAATAATAAATGGAACGGCAAAGACCACAATAAAAAATCTGGGTCTGAGCTGAAATGCAAACGGTATTGTGAGAATAAAATAAACCGCAATCCAAACCGCAAGAAGGATTAAAAAATCTCTTTGCTGCTCGTCCTTTTCTTTTTTAAGTTTCCGAAAAATAAGAGTCATGCCCGCAAGCATGATGATTACCGTAACAGCCTTTGCGGCATTTTCTTTTGCTCCCTCCTGCCCATAACATTGAGATGTAGTTATCAGACAATAATATTTTATATTTTCAGAGATATTCTTGGATATTTTTTCCGTAAGAGGCTTATCCTGAGGCTTTGAGCTAATGGCAGCAAAAAAATTTTTCGTATTTTCTCCCCCTTTTTGGACATCACTTATAATTACAGGGGAATAAAAAATAACAAATATCAAAAGAACAAGCGTTAAATATGATGCAAATTTCGTCAAAGATTTTCTCGTCAGATGTTTCAGCAATTCATCTTTCTTCCAAATTTGAAGCTTTATCGCAATAAAAAGACCGGAAATTCCTATAAGACCGAAAAATCCAAAGAAATGCAGCTGCGATCCGATTATTATTCCCAACGCCCAAAGCAAAATCCATGCAAATTTCTTTTTTTCATTTTTTTCTCTGAAAAACTTAAGCAGCCCATAAAAACTAAGCAACAAGAAAAATTGCAGAGAATTCGGATTCCAAGCAAAACGAGAATACTGGATAATTATAAAAGAGAAAGCATACATCGCGGTGATCATCAATGAATGCTCTCTTGAAAAATACAATCTTGCGAAAAGATATAAAAGAACTATCGCACCGATGGAAAAAATAAGATCGGGATAAGCAAGAACGTAGGGTTCGGCTGAATCAAAGAGAAGCGTCGAAATGTACTGAAAATAGTAAGACGCCGGCCCCAGACGCAAAAAACCGTCCACATCCGTCGCTCCGGCCCTAGCTCCCAGCAATGGCAGATATCCGGGACCGTTCTGGAACGCATTATTTATCATGAATGCGTCTCGAGCCTGATCCATCTTAAAATATAGCCACTCCTCAAAATTGTAGGTACGAACAAAAAATGCTCCCAGAATAATTAGAAGTAATGCCGCAAATGTCAATTTTTTGGCGTTTTTAAGCATATTTGCATTATAGCCAACAACGAATCTTTTGTAAATATTTAAAAATAAAAAAACGTGCCTGAATGCACGTTCCAAAAAGTAAACCTATTGACTAAAAAATTCTGGAAAACCATGAAAACACTACTTGGAAAAACTTTTTAAAAATGCCACTTTCCTCTTTTGCAGAGTCAGAATCCTGTTCTTTTAAGGCAGGCTCGGCAGAAGTCTGTTTCTCTGGTTCTTTTGCTATAACGTCTGGATGAATAAAATCTTCGGCAGTCTCAAAAAGGGAATTTTTTTCATCGACGTCGTCTGTTTCAGCGGCTCCATTATCAGAAACTTCATTGTCGGAAAGCTGTGGCCCTAGAACATTTTCTTGCTGAACATCCTCAAGGTTCTGTGTTTTTTCCTGAGTTATCGGCGCCACATTAGTTGCCGCTTTCTTGGTAGGCTCAACATAATCAGTAGTCATTTTGGCTTTTTTCTTCTTGTAATCAAATTTTATCTTTATCGTTTCCCCGGGATGAGCTGTGAGCTTTATTTTTGCAAAAGTCTTCCCGTCCTCCCTCTGGTCCTTCACCATATAGTCTATCGAGTCCCCTCTTTTGGCCTTTATTACATAAACTCCGTCTTTTGCGTCATCAAATAGCCCCTGTGTCCCCCATTCCGCTTCAACATACTTGCCTTTTTTGTTATACATGACAGCCTTGTATTCTTTTTTGCTTCCATTATAATTTACGATTTCAAAACGTATCAATGTTCCCCCATGATTAAGTATCCACTTGTCAGGCTTAACCCCTTCCCCCCACCAAGATTTGGCCGAAGAAAATTCAGGACATAAGAGAAACATAACCGCTATGCATGCAAAAGTTTTTTTTATTATCGCATTATATCTCATTTCTTAAAAATTTTTTTATACACATTTATTGTCATTATAGGGCGCTATGCATCAAAAAGCAAGGAATTCACTCAATAAATCAATACAATTCGTTTGATTAAAAATTTCCTGCCAATATTTTCTTCGTCAAAAAAGCCACGGAAATCTTTAATTTACGCCAATACCATCGCAAATAACAATTTATAAGCTCATTTACAACCGTTTAATTTTATCATATAATTTTACTAAGGGCATTTTTTAATATTTATTCCAAAATGAAGCAAAAAATCCTCATTATTTTAATATTCGTTTCCATTATTGTTTCTTCGCTATATTTCGGCTTTCCCAGATTGGAGAAGTTCTCTGGAGTTGATGAGCCATATTGGTCCTATGATCGCGTTCCAAAATTTTGGAACGCCATAAAAACAAAACAATGGAAAAAAACAAACCTCTGCGACAAACCCGGAATAGTACTCGCAATGGTTTCCGGAATCGGACTTCCATTTGACGGCGAAGACTATGAGAGCATAAAAAACCTGAAAAAATTGCGCTACGAACCCAAAACCCCAGAGGATGTACAGCGAATAGAAAATCTTTATTTCCACCTGCGCCTGCCGGTTTTTCTGTTTACCCTTGCCGTGCTCCCGTTGTTTTATTTTTTTATCAGAAAGCTTCTCGGACATAGCACTGCGGTATTCGCTATTGTCTTTATCGGGCTTTCTCCGATACTGCTTGGGATTTCACTCATCATAAATTCGGACGCAATGCTTTGGATTCTTGCGGGACTTTCAATCCTCAGTCTTTTTGTATTTTTGAAAGATGGTCAAAAAAAATATCTGTTTATTTCAGGCTTTCTGCTAGGCGCTTCTGTTATAACAAAATATGTCGCAAACGTGCTTTTCGTATATTTTTTTCTGGTTTTTCTTATGGAATATTTTTTGCACGCCCGCCAAAAAATGGAAGTCAGAGAATATCTCAAGCAGGCACTCATCAATTATGCCATTCTGTTTGGTACGGCAATAGCTACGGCATTTATTCTCTTTCCCGCTACTTGGGTAAAATTCTCCACATTAGTCAATGCCACTATCGGAAATGACGTTTTTTCTTCCACTTGGCCTTTGTTCGTAGGAATCATCGGCTTTTTTGCGCTTGACACTTATTTTTTCAAAACAAAATTTTCCACGATAATTTTTGATTTTCTCGCTAAATATCGCAAAATTTTGATAAAAACTGTTGGAGCAGCTTTTCTTTTACTAGTAGTCATAGTTTTCATCCACGTATACGCAGGAATTAAAATCTTTGATATAGAAGAACTTATTGCCTCACCGAAAGGAATCGGGTCAGGAAATATCCTCTACAAATACAGCGGAGCAATTACGGCCGACGTATACAGTCTAATTTTCAGCATATCCCCTCTTATTCTCTTATTTTTCATTTTTTCAATATTCAGCTTATTTTACGCCAAAAAAGAGCTTGAACGCAGGGATATAACAACATTTTACATTCTTGTGTTCATACTTATCTTCTATCTTGGCTCTGCGGTAAATGAGGTCACCACGACCGTACGCTATCAAATTGTGACCTATCCTTTAGTGTTCGTATTGGCGGCCATAGGCATTACCAGTTTTCTCAGAATAAAAAAAGTAAAAAAAGTTATTCCTAAGATTGCCGCACTTATTGCAGTTTTTGTCATTCTTGAGTTCAGTCTTTTCTTTGTAAACCCCAACTTCTTGGCTTACGCATCCGAAATCCTTCCCAAAAAATTCATAGTAAATCTTAAAGGCATGGGTGAAGGAAGCTATGAAGCGGCAAACTATCTAAACCGGCTCCCGGATGCACACAATATGATAATTTGGTCTGACAAAGGGGCCGTGTGCGAAAGATTTGTCGGAAAGTGTTTCATCGATTTTAAGAAAAAAACTTTTTCGGAAAACAAAATAGATTATTTCGTCCTCTCAACTGACCGGAGATCAAGAACATTTAAGCTATCCGGAGGCATTAAAATTTACAATAACGCCAATGAAACCAGCAAAGATGCTATTGGGTTCGTAGACTATAAATATTTATACTCAATTGATAATGCTGAGAAAGGAATCATAATTAATAATAATCCAAACAACTTTGTTAAGATTATTAAAACCGAAAAATTATTCCAAGAATATGCGCCTCGCTGAATTAATCGACAATATCGTAAATTTTTTTGCCATCAAAATTTTGGGTAGAAAAATCCATGCGAGTTTTTTGCAGTTTTTCCGTTATTTGATCTGTGGCGGAACTGCCACCATGTGTGACATAGTGATGCTTTTTGTCCTGACTCATTTCCTCGACATAAATCACCTGCTTGCCGCAGCGCTTGCCTATGTAACCGGAACCGCAACAAACTACACGCTCAACACGCTGCTTGTTTTCAAAAGCTCCGGCAACATCAAGAAAGAATTCCCGCTTTTTGCAATCATCGGGATTGGCGGTCTGCTTTGGACCGAAATAATTATTTGGATTTTTGTCGATTTGTTCGGCGTCTATGTGATGATTGCCAAACTGATTGCTGTCGTCCTGGTCTTAAACTGGAACTTTTTTATGCGGAAGAAATTCGTTTTTTCCGCCAAAACTGAGCCTCAAAGACGAGAGAACGTATAGAAACATTTTTACACACAAAAACATCTTTTTGCAAGATGTTTTTTATTTTCTTGAAGTGCGTCATTTGTTCTTAAGATAATACGGCAAAGCGGCAAAACTTATGAGCATCTGAACTATCCTGCTCAACAGCGCGGCGACAAGCGCCCCGGAGGAAGCGATTCCGAAAAATCCAAAAAAAGTGATATATGCCCATTCTTTAATACCTATATTGTTTATGCTGACCGGAATTGCAGACACAATGCTGATGAGAAACACTATACTTAAATAATCAAGCATACCAATGTTAATTCCAAGACACCAAAGCAAAATATAGTTCGCCATTGCAACACCCACAAGATTAAAAGCAATTGCAAGCAAAACTGAGCCTAGGAGAATTTTTTTGTCTGAACCGTATTCTCCGAAATCCTTGGCGATTTTAAGTACTTTTTCCGGCAAATAATCGGAAATTTTATTTACAAAAGGAAATTTAATGCCCGCCAATGCAAATATTGAAATGAATATTAGCACTATTGCCGAAGCAAAAACAACAACGGAGCTTATTAAAAGAGCTTCGTGCGCGATGATTGTCTGCCAATTCAAAACTGCAAATAGAGATGATAAAATTACTGCCCCCAGAAGTCCCGTGATCCTGTCTAGCATTACGCTTGTCGCGGCAGGCAAATATCTTTTTTCTTTATTTCCTATTTGATAAGCTCTATACGTATCTCCTCCGATGAATGAAGGCAGGAAATTATTTATAAAAGTTCCGGTAAGATACAACTGAAAATATCTTCCGAACGAATTTTTAAAACCTTTGGAATCCACCAAAAACTTCCACTTATATACTGAAATCACCACTCCAAGAAGTAAAACCGCAACGTACAAAAAGAGCTGCTCAGCAGAAACACGCCGTAGATAAAAAAGCACCTGGTTCCAGTCGACATTAACGACAAGCCAAATAACAAAAGCAAGGCTTATGGAAAGCTTTAATAAAAATTTTAATTTGTTTTTCATTTTTACTTTAATGATTTCTGATTTTTCTTAAGTTAATCGTTTTTTGATACAGCTCAACATATCCTTTTGCAACTGATTCCCAGCTCAGTTCTTTTGCTATCCTCAAGCTTTCCTGCCCCATTCTTTCAACAAGAGAGGGGTCTAAGACCAGCTTTTCCAACTTTTCCGCCAAATCGTTAGAATCGCGCATCCTGACTATAAAACCGTTTCTGCCGTCTGCCAATATTTCTTTCGTTCCTCCGGTGTCGGTGGCAATGAGCGGCAAACCGCAGGCAAGCGCTTCAAGCATTGTATTGCTCATTCCCTCATTCAATGAAGGAAGAACAAAAACATTTGCTTTATGATAATATTGCAGAACATCTTTATGTGGAACCGCTCCCGTAAAAACAACTTTATCCTCCAAACCAAGACCAAGAGTTAGCTGCTCGAGAGATGGTTTTTCATTGCCATCACCCACAATAAGCATTCTTATGTTGGAATATCGTGCCGAGAGAACTTTGAAAGCCTGAATCAGGAATCTTATACCTTTTCTCGGAGTTATTCTTGAAACACAAACAATCGTAAAATAACTAAGATCTCTTTTTTCGTAATTAGGAAAAAAATCTCCGACATTTATCCCGTTACAAATGACTCCGATTTCTTTGTCAGGAGCGGATTTTAACGCAAGTTCACGGAGTCCCTGACTGTTAGCAATGACAAAATAGGCATTTCTCCATATTTTTTTTATGGTAGGCACAATAAATCCATACAGCAGAGAAAACCTCTCGCTATAGCCCGGAACATCGGCACCTCGAAGAGAAATGATGTATGGAATTTTATACTTTTTCCAAAGTTTGTATGATATATGCCCGCACGGTACGGAAAAAAACGAATGCGTCAAATCATACTCATTGTTTTTTATGAGATTCTTGGCAAATTTATACGCTCTTTTGCGATATCTCAAAAGTTCTGTCAATGATTGATAATGCATGTTCCCGGGATCCTTTCTGATTGGAATTCTGTATATTCTTATATTATCGCCCATTTGCAAAACATGCTGCTCATCATCAACCGATGAAGTAACAAGATCAACTTGAAGATCTGGAATTTTAGTAAACTCCTCCAATAGATAATATGAGGCATTTCCAGCCCCACCGCCAAGCGGTGGAAATTCGTAATTGAAAAATAATACTCGCATAAATAAAATGCGCTAGATATATAGAAATCGCGGATTGACGCAAAAAAATATATTTACTGCATTATTTAATTTCTTCCAACTCCGAAATATTTGAATCCAGCCTTACGAACATGCTCGGGCTCATAGACATTTCTCAAATCGACAAAAATATTGTCTTTCATAAGTTTTTTTGCCTTTTCCAAGTCAAGCGAACGGTATTCATTCCACTCCGTCAAAAGAACAATGCAATCCGCATTCTTCATGGCATCATACGGGTCATCCACATAAGTCATTTCTGGCATCAACTTTCTGGCTTCCTCGATGCCGTGAGGATCTGTCGCCACAATGTTTGCTCCTTTCTCCTTAAGCGCAGGCAAAATCATGAGAGCTGGAGACTCGCGCATATCATCGGTTTCCGGCTTGAAAGTAACGCCAAGTATGGCAATTTTCTTTCCCGCTTCACTCCCGCCCAGCGCTTTTCTGATTTTTCCTACCATTCTCGCTTTCTGCGCGGCATTAACTTCGATCACGGTTTCAATGATGCGAATAGGACTTCCATGTTCCTGTGCTATTCTGCAGAGTGCCAAAGTGTCCTTTGGAAAGCACGAACCGCCGTATCCCGGGCCGGCATGCAGAAATTTCTTCCCTATACGATTATCAAGACCTATGCCCTTCGCAACGTCAACAACATTGGCATCAATTGCTTCACAAAGATTGGCTATTTCATTAATGAAGCTTATCTTGGTCGCAAGAAAACCGTTGGCGGCATATTTGATAAGCTCGGCGGTCTGAAGATTCGTAAACACAATCGGAGTTTCGATGAGATATAAGGGCTTATAAATTTCTCGCATGACTTCTTCGGCTTTTTTGGTTTCAACTCCAACCACAACCCTGTCGGGCTTCATGAAATCTCCGATTGCAGCTCCTTCGCGAAGAAATTCAGGATTTGAGGCCATGTCAAAATCAGCCCTTGGATTGTTCTCCTTGATTATCCTTTTTACTTCTTTGGCTGTTCCGATCGGAACCGTACTCTTGTCAACGATCACGGTATAGCCCTTGAGATACGGAGCGACTTCTTTGGCGACAGCATAGACGTATGTAAGATCGGCATAGCCGTCCCCCCTTCTGGATGTCGGAGTTCCGACAGCAATGAAAATCGCATCGGCATCACCCGCGCACTCTTTGAGATTTGTGCTGAATTTGAGTCTTCCGGCCTTGGTATTCTCAATGACCATATCATCGAGGCCCGGCTCATAAATAGGAATTATCCCTTTCTTCAAGTTTTCAATTTTTTTTCTGTCATTATCCACACACACCACATCATGCCCGAACGCGGAAAAACATGTTCCGGACACTAGCCCCACATAACCGCTTCCTATTACGACGATTTTCATTTGTTTTCTCGAGAATTACGAATCCGTATCGTAACCATACGGACACAAATCCGGTTTTATATTTTAATTTTATGATTTAATAATTTCCTTAATGGAATAATTCATTTCGCCTCTGTTTTTATAGTATGTCTTAAGCAGTATGTCTGCAAGCAAGCCAAATATGAAAAGCTGTATTCCCACAAGCACAAGAAAGACTCCGACCAGCGGCCAGTTGCGCTCGGCGATCGACATTCCCAAAAATATTTTTTCGACGCCCATCCACGTAAGAATCACAAATCCCGCAAGTGAAAGAAACATTCCGAGCGCCCCGAAAAGATGAAGCGGCCTGCTTGAATATTTCCGCCAAAACCATATCGAAACCATATCGACAAAACCCTTGATCGCTCTCCTCCAATTATATTTCGTCTTTCCATGAATCCTAGGCCTGTGGTTGACTTTCACTTCCCCAACTTTGTAGCCGTCAAACTGAAGTATAGCAGGCATGAAACGGTGCATTTCACCGAAAAGATCCACATTTTCGAAACATGCCCTTTTATATGCCTTGAGACTGCAACCACTGTCGTGAATATTGTCTTCTACCAAAAATTTTCTGAGGAAATTCGCCGTTCTTGAAAAGAATTTTTTCATTAAAGTGTCTTTTCTCTGCCAACGCCATCCGGAAACGACATCAAAACCTTCGTCTATTTTTTCAAGAAGCAGTTTTATGTCATTTGGATCATTCTGCAGGTCTCCGTCCATGGTTATAACAATTTCTCCCTGGGCCTGTTTTATTCCGGCATCAAATGCGGCAGTCTGTCCGAAATTTTTCCTGAATTTCACAAGTGTCAACGGAGTCAATCCCTCGCATTTTTTTATCGTGTCATCTTTCGATCCGTCATCCACGAATATTATTTCGAACGGCTTTCCCAACTTCAAACATGCCTCCAAAATCTGTTTATGAAGCTCTCTTACATTGCCTTCTTCGTTATAAAGCGGCACTACTACCGACAGAAATGGTTTCTCCATATGTTTAGTTTGATTTATATTATTTTAACCATTGATTCAATCTGTCCGACACGGAATCGAAAAGCACAAAATTCCCATTTTTGGGGAAAATTGCCTGTTTCCTTGCCTTTCCATTATACAAGAAACATGCACGTCAGGCAAATATAAAGAAGACTACTTTAATCGACTCTAAATTGATTTTTAAATCAATTTGCAAGACTGTGAATAAATGATTTTACGGGAATTTATAGGGATTATATAATCGACTTGCCGAAATTCCGGCATTAATCATTAAAAACGCAAACATAATATGAAAAAGAAAACATTTATTGCTTTACTCGCTACTTTTTTGATCATGCCTTTGGGAATGGCGCTTGCCAATGGATCAAATGGCAAACAAGACAAAACAGACAAGCCGCACTTTAACATGGGATTTTTCAAAAAAGAATGGAAAGAGAAAAACAAAAAGATGATTGAAAATTGGAAGAAAAACAGAGAAAATAAAAAGAATTTCAAAAAAAACTGCAAAAACATTGAGACGCGCCTTGACACACGCATCAAACGCTATGAGAACAATAGAAAAATGCATGAGAAAGTGTTCGAAAACATGATAGCGCGCCTTGAACGCCTTTCAGATAAAATGAAAGAGAAAGGGGCCGATGTAGACAAACTTGAAGCCAACATCAAAACGCTCAGCGAAAAAATCGACAAACTTCTCGCCGATTACGATACTTTCATAAAGACGCTTAAAGACTCAAGATCCCAAATTTGCGACAAAGACAACGACAGAGTCAAGGATGAGTTCAAAAGCAAGATTGGCGAGGCAAGAAAACAGATCGAGACGATACGCAAAGACCGCACTGACATCAGAGATTTCTATAAGACAACGATCAAATCCGATCTTGCGGAGATAAGGAAACAGATTGAAGACCAAAAAAGCGACACTGAGTCGGACTAATAACGGATCATTACCCGAGTAACAACAGCTTTAACCTGAAATGCTATGGATAAATTAAAAATGATTTCTTTGGTCGCGGCAATCCCGCTTCTCGCCTTCATGCTGTCAGGATGCGGTTTGCAAAAAAACACGAAACCGGAGAACAACAATCCCGGTCATGCTGCCGCAGGGCCGATGATATCTCCCGATGTGCCGGAGCCCCGGGAACCTGAGCAACAGACACCCGATCAGACGGTTTCGGATGCTTCAAGGCAAAGTGCCAATCTTGATCCGTTTCCCGAAAACGATATAAGAGCGATTGACTCCGAACTTGAAAAAATAGACAAGGATCTTGAAACAGCTGGAGATTTCATGAGTCCGGATGAACTTTCGGATGCCCAACTGGGAATATGATGCATTGATGTTGGAGAAATCGAAAAAAGCTGCTAATATGTAAGAGTATTAGCAGCTTTTCTTCAAAAAATGAGAAAATTCATAGCCTTCCAATTAATATTGGCCATAAGCATACTTCTGTTGCCTGCAAAAGATGCAACCGCTTCCATAGCGGAAGATTATGAGTATTACAAAAAATACCCTCTTTATTCAAAATACGAAAAATACAAAAAATATCAAAAGTACAAGAAATATAAAAAGTATAAGCAATACCTGGAAATAAAGGAAAAATTCGGATTCAATGATCCCGCCGTCAGGATAGCCGCAAAAGACGCATACAACAAATATAAGCTCTACAAGAAAGATCCTGGAAGATATCATTACTATGCCGGTCATCATCAACAGTATCAAAACTACAGCGAATACAAAAAATATTCAAAATACAAAAGTTATTCCAAATATAAGAAATATAAAAAATACAAAAAATATTCAAAATACAACAAATCAAAATACGAAAAATACAAAAAATACGGCAGCCGTGAATATAAGGCCGGCTATGAGCGTTACAAGACGTTCATGAACGACCTTGGTCATGTCACCTCAAACAGGGGCGCTGAAATAAGGGTGGGCCTTTGGAGCTACAGTAAAGAAGATATGCAAGAAACTCCCTTTAAAATTACCGCAAACAAAGATTTTGAAGTTACGGATTGCAACGGTACAACAATCGGAGAAGTGCCGGTCGGTGAAAATGCGCGGGTTACCTATGTCGGCGATCCGGAAGGTACACTGCAAGTCTACAACAACAACGATATTCCGATTATTCCCACGACTGATGTGGAAAGCGGGCAAGTATGCTTCGAGGCAAGCGACGGAGACAGTGAAGACATGATTTTTGACGCCAATAAGCCCAGTTCGGAATATGACAACTATAGAGGAAAGATTAAGCTCCAATACAGCGAAAGCGGCGATAATGAAACGCAGGAAGGCGGTTCCAAAAGGATATGGGTAATCAATGCGCTTCCTCTTGAACATTACATCTGGGGGTTTGGGGAAATCGGAGGAGGAGTTACGGAACATTCAAAGGCCATGTTGGTTGCGGCAAGAACATACGCGAGATGGTACATGGAATACTCCACCAAGTGGGCTGCGGAAGGATTCCACCTTCTTTCAACTTCTTCATCGCAGATTTACAGAGGCTATGATTATGAAAAAGACCATAAAACTATTCCGGAACTGGCGAAAAAAACAAACGGCATTGTCATGAAGAACAGCGAGGGTGATTTTGTTCTTGCTGCATACTGCAGCTGGAGCGACGGAAGCACCAGAAAATATGAAGACGGACATTGGGGCGGAACCTGCAAACAAAAAACTCCGGGCAACATTTCTTCAGTCCATCCGGAACTTAGCGCGGTCAGCGACCCGTACGGAAAACATCCGACACTCGGCACTTGCGCTTTGGCATCTGCCGGAAATCACATGGTGGGCATGATCGCGAACGGCTCCCTGGTCATGGCTCGCGATCACGGCAAGTCATATACGGCAATTTTGAGCCACTACTACCACGACATAAGCATTGTCAAAGAATACTAACTAAATCAAACTCGATTTTCGGTTTTGAAACTCGTTTTTTAAATTCTGTTTTGTTTATATAATTCTAGTTGCCGCTCATGGATATAATCCTGAAAAACAAAATACCAGTAATCATACTTGCAATTGCGGCAATATCCGTCGCCATTTGGGGTTTTATCGTTTTCAAAGAACGCAATGCTGGTCTTAAAAATGCGACAGAAAACAACATTCAACAGGAAATTTCCAGCGAAGAAGCAGATTTTGAAGAAAATTTAGAGGAATTTTCAGACATTGAGGAAGAGGAAGAAGATGTTGATCTTGATTTTGATGAAGAATCGCGAGATAAACTCGACGAAACGGAAGATGAAGAATATATTGAGGAAGAAAAAACAAACCTTACGGAAGTGTTTCCGGAAGACTGCGAAAATTTGTGCAAAGATTTTAAAAACTCGGAGGAAAAAGAATATTGCCGCCAAATATGCGGATTATCCGAAAATAATAAAAAATCTGACAAAAAAGACTGCTCTTCTCTTTCGGGACTTGAAAAAGATTATTGCCTGAAAGATTTGGCCGTTAAAAAAACGGATTTTAAAATATGTGAGGAAATTGAAGATTCCGGAATCCTCAAGACCTGCCGCAACCGCATCGCCGAAGATATTCTCGATCCGCCATCAAAATAGCTTCAGACAAAAATTTAAAAAGGCAACCTACTTCTTTCCTATTCATTTTTAATTATAATTCCGTAAATCATGCGGCATTTTAGGCGATTACATTAAAACTCTTTTGTGTTTTTATTAAATATAGAAATGAAAAACCACTAGCTTAAACGCTAGTGGTTTCTATCTTCCAGACTTCGTCTGTTAGAACGAAAGCTTTTGCTGCTGGATTTGATGATGTCTCT